>BNJT01000929.1_pt1 | contig 15702 bp, 16 predicted proteins | sample 8540491 | NCBI WGS metagenome assembly BNJT01 (sample SAMD00202455, study PRJDB9452) | human saliva metagenome | host: Homo sapiens
CAATCAAATGTTCATCTCCTGAAATATGGGCTAAAACGCGCAGTTCGATCTGTGAGTAATCCGAACTGAGCAAGACACTGTTTTCCTCTTCCGGGACAAAGGCTTTTGCGAATGAGACGGCCTTGTTCCAAACGGACAGGGATGTTTTTGCAGGTTAGGATCCACACTGGACAGGCGACCTGTCTGCGTCAAATCCTGTACATAGCGGGTATGGATTTTTTTCCATCTTCCAAAAATCCAGTCTTGAAGACCGATGACATAGGTCGATTGGATCTTAGCAATTTGGCGGTATTCAAGAATCTTAGACACGATTGGTGCGATGGGAGCTAGGCGTTCCAAGACATCAACAGCTGTTGAATAGCCGGTTTTGGTCTTCTTGGTGTATTCAAGAGGGAGTTCCAATTTTTCAAAGAGGATGACACCCAATTGTTTTGGAGAATTGATGTTAAATTCTTCTCCAGCAAGCTCGTAGATTTCTTGAGTCAGGCGCTCCAAGACTGCTTCGTTTTCAACCTGCATGTCTTGGAGGGTCTGGCGTTCCACCTTAATCCCTGCGATTTCCATCTTGGCCAAAACAGCTGCTAGTGGTTGCTCCATATCATAGAGCAGATCCAGTTGGTCGTGAGCTTTTAGTTGCTCCGTCATAGGCTCTTCAGTGTCTAGTAAAACAGCGACTTTTCGTGCCAAATGCTCTAATAGGACCGCCTTTTCTGGAATGGCTTTTTTGGCTCCCTTGCCATAAACAACTTCGTCCAGCGGTAGTGCAATCTGACTATAGAGACTCGCAATGGTGGAAATTTCATTGTCCTCTACGGTCGACAAGAGATACTTGGCCAAACGACTGTCAAAAGCTGGATTTTGCAAGGTAATATCCAAGTGGCTAAGCAAGACCTTGGCCCGCTTGAAGTCATAGACCTTGAGGGACGTTTTTTCGAGGAATTCTTTAAAAACTGGCGTTTGTAACAAACTGGTATCTGTGCTAGTGTAGAGCTTACCTTTTGTTCCCCAGGCAAAGCCGATGATCGGTTCTGTATGGTAATTGTCCCCAAAAATCTCAAAATGGAAAAAACTATCATCCGTGAGCATATCCGAGGTAACCTGCTCTACTTCTGTGTAGTCAATGGCTACCGGAGCTGCTGCTTCCCCACTCAAATCCAAAGCTTGGCGGAGTTGCTTGAAGCCCATCTCCTCATAAAACTTAGCCAGATTTTCAAGATGGGGACCAGTATAGATGATATCGTCCAGGCCGATCTCGATTGGCGCATTGGTATCGATGGTCGCGAGAGTCTTAGATAGGTAGGCCTGCTCCTTATCGCTGATAAGATTTTCCTTCATCTTAGAAGCCTTCATCTCATCGATATGCTCGTAAATACCATCGAGAGACCCGTACTCTAGGAGTAGTTTGATTCCGGTCTTTTCTCCAATCTTGGTAACACCTGGGATATTATCCGACTTATCTCCCATCAAGGCCTTGAGGTCGATAAACTGCTCTGGTGTCAGTCCCATCTTTTCTTTCAAATAGACTGGAGTGAATTCTTCAAACTCTGCCACTCCTTTTTTGGAGATTTCAACCACCGTATTGTCATCTGTCAGCTGGATCAAATCTTTATCCCCAGAAACGATGGTGACATCAAAAGGAACAGAAGTTGATTCTGCCAACTTGTCCAGCGTTCCAATAATATCATCTGCTTCATATTGAGCTAGCTCATAGTGGCGGATTCCCATATGATCCAGTTGCTCGCGAATGAAAGGAAACTGCTCACGGAACTCATCTGGTGTTTTTGCCCGCCCCCCTTTGTAGTCAGCATACATCTCCGTCCGAAAAGTAGTCTTTCCTGCATCAAAGGCGACGAGAACATGTGTTGGTTGAATGCGCTCCAAGAGATGACTCAACATGAGGTTAAAACCGTAGATGGCATTGGTATGAAGTCCATTGGCATTTTTAAAGCGATCGATTTGATTATAGAGTGCGAAAAAGGCACGAAATGCGACGGAAGACCCGTCGATGAGTAGCAATTTATTCTTTTTTTCCATAGGCCTATTATACCACGAATCACAAGGTCCCTGGTACATAAAAACTCTATCCTTTCGGGTAGAGCCTTCTCTTATGAAAAATATTTATTCGCCGTAACAAGACCCTTGTTGTGGCAATTTCTTAAAGCGTTTTGGATAATTGACTGAGATTTTCATTTTCTGTACCTCATTTCTTATTGGATGAGTACAGTATACAAGGGAAACCTAAACCATTCCTTATAGAAAGCTTCAAGAAAACTAAAAGCTGAATGCAAAAGGCATAGTTTTTTTTACGGCAAACTGGTAACTGAAGATGGAGCCCTTTTCATCGCAGCTCCAAGGATAGGAATGAAAAACTCTTCCCAATCTGGAAGAGCTGACCCTTATCCAAGCAGAAGAAGGCTGGCTAAAGCGACTATTGCTGGTCCACCCTGGATCAAGATAATTTTTTTATTAGAAGTTACAGCCCCATAAGCTGCGACACCAATAATAAAAAGCAGAAAAATCGTGACAATTTCACTATTTCTAGCTATAAAGAGGGCATAGAGGAGGAAGACACCAATCAGAGCATTATAAATGCCTTGGTTTTTGAAGAGGACAGTCACAGATGGACGATGTAAGTCTTCCTGATCCATATTAAAGACACGACTAGTCGATGCCGAGTGGGTTGCTAAACTCTCAAGATAAAAAATATAGAAATGTTCGAAAGCAGCAAGGCTTGCTAAAACAACAGTTAAGACAGACATACTATTCTCCTTTTAAAATGTAATTTGTTCGAGACCAGACACCAACTTTTCGAGTAAGTGACTCAACTGATCCTGCTCTTTTTCAGAAAGAATCTGATCCATCTGGGCTTTTTACCTGTAGATGATGCGCTGGAGGATGGACCAACAACCGATCTCTGGCAAGTTCCGTAAGTTCTACCACAACCTCCCGTTGATTTTCTGGATTGCGACTACGAGTAACATAGCCACCGCCTTCTAAGACTTTGAAGTGGCGGGTTAAGGCTGCAGGGTCAATTGCTAGTTTCTCCTGGAGGGCCACTTGGCTACACGGCGCCTCTACTAATAACAACTGGAGCATCTGATAACGGGTCAGACCAATGCCCAATTGTTTTTCAAATAATTGGGTTGATGCCTGATCAGCTAGCTTCAACCGATAAAGCAAGTCATGCATTTCTGTCATTCCTTCTCTCCACTCTTTTTATTGACTTATCAATAATTGATTTATCAAGTGTATCATTTTAAAAAAGTTGAAGCAAGAAATTTGCTCACCTCAAACGAAATGATTTCCTCCTAAGAAAAGCAAAGTAAAAGACCACCGGATTTGGTGGCCTTTTAGGGAGATTATTATGAAAAAGAAAAGTTTTAGGATTTCATAAACAAAGTTAGGAGGTCTTTGTTTATGGTTTTATTATATCGGATTTATCTTAAAGATTTCTTAAGGAATTATTTCATTTTCAAAACAAATTGTTTACGGATTCTTTTCACAGCGCCATTCCAGCAACAAAAGAAGCCTTGCTTTGTTAAATAAGTTAACTTTTTTTCTTCTTCAAAAATAGAGGCGAATATCATCCAAACGTTGAATCGCATGATTGACATCCGGCTTGTAATCTAAAAAAATTAATACTCCCTGATTCCTGCATTGTCTGCCAGATCAACATCCAAGGTTCGATCTCCAATATAATAGGTTTCGCTCCGTTCCAGTTGATACTTATCCACTAGATAATCGACTCCTTCTGGATCTGGTTTTCTCCTAAAACCATTGTCCGTTGTGACAATCTCTTGGAAATAGGATAGGATCCCTAAATCTTCCAGAATTGGGTAAGCATTCTTCCCCTTGTGGGTATAGACAAATTGGGCAATTCCTTCCTCTTTAGCCCAAGCTAGAATGTCTCTAGCCCCCTGCATCAGATGAACTTGGGCGTTTTTCTCACGTAAGCTAGAAGCACGATAACGATTCATCTCCTCCGCATCCAAGCCATGTTCTCTGGCAACGTCTTCAAGCAGAGACTGGACGGATTGTTGAAGAATAAAAGCATGGACCGCTTCCCGGTCAAAGTCCAGAGAGTAATAGGCATAAGTCTCAGCAATCCCATCTAAAATCGCTTCATAAGAATCCAAAAGAGTTCCATCCAAATCCCAAATAAAAGCTCGTGTCATAAGTTTTATTCCTTCCATTTACGATGATAGAGCGTTTTTAAGAAAAACCAGCGAAAACCATTATCCAAGAGGGTACCTGCCCAAATACCTGGCAAGCCCCAACCGAGGATGACCCCCATCAGATAACCTGAGCCAATCCGAATCACCCACATGCCGATCGTGGTCGCATAAAAAGGAAGGCGGGCGTTACCCAGACCTTGCCAGACAGCCGTATAGATGACCGTTCCAGCTGTCAGAGGCGTTCCAAGCAAGGAGAACAAAATGACGGATAAGGAAGCGGCAAGAGCTCCTGAATCCTTGGTGTAAAGGGCTGTTAAAGGACTTCCAAATAAGAAAATAGTAAGGGCGAGGGGAAACATGGAGAGAAAGGAGAGCCAGAAACTCCGACTGGTGATTTGCTTGATCTCTTGCCAATCATTCTGTCCCAAACTTTTGGCGACCAACATGACTGTCGCTGTCGCAATCCCAAAAGCCGGCATATAGTTGAACTGGGTCAAGACTTCCCCAATGGCATTCCCAGCTACTGCTCTTGTACCAAAAACAGCGACCATAGCAATGATAACAATATCTCCAGCTCGCATCATGAGACGTTCACCAGCAGCAGGTAAGGCAAGGGAGAGCAAGTCTCGATCCAATCCCCAACGAAAAGGAGCGAAGGGAAGTTGAACCTGACGCCAGAGCAAGTAAGTCCCTAATAGGCGAGAGAGAACCGTCCCTAATGCAGCCCCAGCGATGCCTAGCCCAAAAACAAATATCAAGATGCTCGATAACAGAGCATTTAAAACATTGGTCAACAAACTGACATACATAGGTACTCGCGGATTGTGGGCCACACGGACTAGGGCTCCAAAAGTCGTCATCAGCCCCAAAAGCAAAATACTTCCTCCGACAAGGGCTAGATAGAGGCCCCCAGCTACTGCAACCGCTGTTTCAACCCCCAAGAGGGCAATCAATTCCTTGCCAAAGCAGAGGGATAAAGTCCCCAAAACAAGACTCAATAAAACCGTTACCTTGATAGACTCAGTGGCTTGACGAGCTATGGCTTTCTGATCTTTTTGTCCCATACTTTTGGACAAGAGACTTACAACCGCTGCCCCAAGAGCGATAAAAATAGCTTGGTAAATCGTAATGATATTGCCTGCAACGGATACACCCGAGACAGCGACTAAACCCAACTGAGCAACCAAGTAGCTATCTACCATCCCCATGAGCATTTGGAGAAAGTTTTCTCCGATAGCAGGGAGGGCAATCCTTAAAATTTGTCGATCCACTTGTTGTTGACGAGACACACTTTCCTCCTGATGAAAAGAAACTCAGTTAGTTTCCCAACCGAGTTTACTTCCTCTCTTTTAAAGTCCTAGATAAGTTTCTACTGCAGTCTGCATATCTGCTGCCGCAACAGTTGTCTTGTGACGAACTGGAGCTGTTTCGAGGCCATCAACTGCTGGTGGCACTGCCACTCCTGAAATTTCGTGCAACTGAGCCAAGGCTTCAAAGTCAGTCAAGCCTGATTTCCCTGTTACAGCTTCTACTGCAACGACTGGGAATTTATATGGACTAGCTGTTGACGCAATCACGGTCTTAGCCACATCGCCTGTCGCCGCTTGGTATTTTTATAAACTGCTGAAGCAACTGCTGTATGAGGGTCCTCAATATAAGCATCTGACTCATAAACACGCTTGATTTCTGCTGCTGTTTCTGCTTCTGTCGCATACTCAGCTGCAAAAAGGTCAAGGATTTCTTCATCAAAATCTGCCAACTCATACTGACCTTGCGTATTCAAAGCATTCATAAGTTCAGCCGTCTTAACCGCATCATTTCCCAAAAGATGGAAAATCAAACGCTCCAAGTTTGAAGATACTAAGATATCCATAGATGGACTAGTGGTTACCTTGAACTCACGCTTCTTGTCATAGACACGAGTTTTAAAGAAGTCTGTCAAGACATTATTGTCATTTGAAGCACAGATCAACTTGCCGACTGGTAGGCCGATTTGTTTAGCGTAAAAGGCAGCCAAGATATTTCCAAAGTTTCCTGTCGGTACGGTGAAGTTAACCTTGTCACCAGCATTAATTTCGCCACTTTTAACAAGCTGAGCGTAGGCATAAACATAATAGACAATCTGTGGGACCAAACGTCCAATATTCATAGAGTTAGCTGATGAGAACTGGAGCTTGTTGACTGCCAATTTCTCACGAAGAGCCACATCATTGAACATATGTTTCACATTGGTTTGGGCATCGTCAAAGTTTCCATTAATGGCGATGACATGGGTATTTTCGCCCGTTTGAGTGGTCATTTGCAACTCTTGGACCTTGCTGACACCGTCTTTTGGATAAAAGACGATAATTTCAGTTCCTGGTACATCCGCAAAACCTGCCATAGCAGCTTTCCCAGTATCTCCAGATGTCGCTGTCAAGATGACAATCTTGTTTTCCAAGCCATGTTTCTTGGCAGCTGTTGTCATAAAGTAGGGCAAGATAGACAAGGCCATATCCTTAAAGGCAATGGTTGAACCGTGGAACAATTCCAAGTTGTATTGCCCATCGAGTTTCACAAGAGGGGCAATGGCTGGCGTATCAAACTTGCTGTCATAGGCATTGGTGATACAGTAGTCCAACTCTTCTGGTGTAAAGTCGTCCAAAAATGCTGACAAGATAAGCTTCGCCACCTCTTGGTAAGAAGCGTCTTTCAATTTGTCAAAGTCCAGATCTACCTGGGGATAAGAGACAGGTGTGAACAAACCACCATCTGTTGCCAAACCTTGCAAAATCGCCTGGCTAGCTGTTACGGTGTTTTGGGCATCACGTGTCGATTGGTATACTAATGTCATGTACATTTCCTCATTCTGTTCCTTCAGTGTACGAGCTAGACTCCTCTAACTTTCGTACAATCTTCTCCATTATACCATGAATTCTTGTGAATTTTGTCAGTGAGAATGAAATTGTCTGAAAAAAGAAGTCAGCTCCTGAAAACTGAAAATCTACGAAAACCTCTCTTCATAGATTTATCTGCCCTCCGACTCTTGCTACTCTCTTTTCACTTGCTCATAGGAGTTCTTGCCGTCATTGAGCTTGTCCCAGATAACGACTTTTCCTTCTTTCAATGATTTTTTTGAACATCGATGATTCGCTGATTGGAAGAGCCACGAAACTGCAACATAAGGTTGCGTTTGCTCTTATCATAGCGTCCATCCACCAGAATATCAATCAGCGAAAGCAGTTCCAGTTTGTCCGGCGTCTCCAACATCATTTCTTCCCAGGTGTAGCCGGTCCAAGACCAAATATCTTTGTCGGGGAGTTCTCTTTTCACGCGCTTAACCAAGGGCAGCAGGATACCGGTATTAAGAAAAGGCTCTCCTCCTAGCAAGGTCAATCCTTGAACGTAGGGCTGGGCTAAGTCTGCCATGATTTGTTCTTCCAATTCTGACGTATAAGGAATACCTGCATTGAAAGACCAGGTCGCTACATTGTAACAGCCCTCACAGTGAAACATGCAACCTGCCACATAAAGGGAGTTGCGGACTCCTTCGCCATCGACAAAGTTAAAAGCCTTGTAGTCGATGATGCGACCTTGACTCAGTTCTTCACTCTTCCACTCGCCTGGTTTTGGTGTATTCCATGTCATCCTTCTACTCCACCTCTATCCAATAGCGCTCCGTGCCATTACGCACATCCTCCAATTGGCCACCATTGGCTAAGATAACAGCTCTGCTGGCAGGATTTTCCGAGCTACATGTCACCAAAGCACGATGAATGTTCTTTTCTTTAGCCACTTGCAGACCTTGATGAAGAGCTTCTTTTGCATAGCCTTTGCCCCTTTCAGAGGGACGGATGGAGTAGCCAATATGGCCAGCATGATTCAGCAATCCCTCATTTAGTCTCAGCCGTAGATTCAAAAAACCTAAAGCATGACCTGATTCATCAAACAATACGAACTGAATTGATGGAACGCGATTTTCCAGCAACCCTATTCCCATTTCTTTATTATGGCTAGTTTCTAGCCACTCCTCATAATCAAAGTTCTCAGCATCCCAAAAGCCACCGTTATGGGCTGATTGGGTCTCTTTGAACTCTGCCATCATCTTTAGAATGGTTTCTTTATCTGCTAAAGTCGGTCTGCGTAATTCCATCTTTACCTCCCCATAAGAGAAAAGCGAGAGCGGACTCTCACTTTTTCTTGTTCTTGTTTAAAAATTGCTCTCTTAGGCTAGCCACTCGGTCTTTTTTATTGACTCCACCTGTCGAATGTTTTTCGTGGAATCGTTGAACCTGGGCCTTGCCCTTATCGTCTAATTGGTATTTTCCCATAATCTTCCTTTTCTAATCTGTCACTTGGTGTCCAGCTGATTTGATCGTGGACCCATTCATGTGTTTGACCCGCGCAGCAATTTCCTTGTGGCGTCCATTAACCATGGGGCGAGCTTGTGGGTTTCCAAGATAGCCACAGGTCCGTTTAACAACGTCTACTGTTTTAGGATCACTATTGCCACAGTTTGGGCAAGTGAAGCCCCGCTCGGTTGGTGTGAAGTCCCCTTCGAAGTCACACTTATAGCAACGGTCAATTGGCGTATTGGTTCCTAGATAGCCAACTCGGTCATAGGCATAATCCCAAACCGCCTCAAGGGCTTTTGGATTTTGTTGGAGAACTGGATACTCACAATAGTGGATAAAGCCACCGGAAGCCCCTGCTTCTGGATAGACTTTTTCAAAATCCAATTTCTCAAACGGGGTTGGGTTCTTGCGGACATCGTAGTGAAAACTGTTGGTGTAGTATTCCTTGTCTGTGATATCCGTAACCTTCCCAAATTTCTCCGTATCTAGGCGACAGAAGCGGTCTGTCAAGCTTTCTGATGGCGTCGAATAAATGGAGAAGTGGTAGCCGTATTGGTCAGACCATTCTTCGACCCGTTTCTTCATATCCTTAATGATTTCGATTGTAAATTGTTTGGCTTCTGGATTTTGTTCCCAGTTAGGCCCATAGAAGACTGTAGCCACTTCATACAATCCGATATAGCCGAGTGAAATAGTCGCTCTGCGGTTGCGGAAAAGCTGGTCTACCTGATCATATTTTCCTAAACGTTTCCCAAAAGCCCCATATTGGTAGAGAATTGGCGCATTAGCTGGGGTCGCTTCCTTGGTCCGCTCTACCCGATAGACCAAAGCATCTTCAGCGATGTTCATCCGCTCATTGAAGATTTCCCAGAACTTTTCTTTGTTCCCTTCTGACTCCAAGGCAATCCGAGGTAGATTGACTGTCACAACCCCAAGATTCATCCGGCCAGAATTGACTTCTAGGCCATTTTCATCCTTCCACCCTTGAAGGAAAGAACGACAACCCATGGGTACCTTGAAGGAGCCCGTCAATTCAACAATCTTGTCATAAGAGAGGACATCCGGATACATGCGTTTGGTTGCACATTCCAAGGCCAACTGTTTGATGTCATAGTTGGGACTCCCTGGTTCTAAGTTGAGGCCTCTTTTCAAGGTGAAAATCAACTTAGGGAAAATTGCGGTCCGGTGTTCCGAACCGAGCCCCTTGATTCGAATCTCCAGAATAGCTTTTTGGATTTCGCGTTCAAAACGGTTAGACCCTAGCCCGAAGCCCAGCGAGGTGAAAGGAGTTTGCCCATTGGAGGTAAAGAGGGTATTGATTTCATACTCCAATGATTGCATGGCATCGTAGATGTCTTTTTTCGTTTTTTGCCAAGCATAGTCCTCACGTTTTTCAGGGAGAACCCACTCCTCAGCTTCCTTCAAATGTTTGTCATAATTCTTCTCTGCATAAGGAGCCAGGACTTCATCAATCCGATCTGCTGAACAGCCACCGTACTGGCTAGAGGCCACATTGGCAATGATTTGCGAGATTTGAGCCGTTGCAGTTTGGATCGACTTGGGACTTTCTACTTCTGCATTCCCAATCTTAAAGCCATTTTTTAACATACCTTCAAAATCGATTAAGCAACAGTTAGTCATTGGAGTATAAGGACTATAGTCTAAATCATGGTAGTGGATATCCCCTTTTTGATGAGCATTGGCCACGTGTTTAGGTAACATGGTCAAACCAATAGACTTGCCGACGATCCCTGCAGTCAAATCCCGTTGGGTGTTGAAGACATCGCTGTCCTTATTGGCGTTCTCATTAACCACTGCTTGGTCCTTGTTGAGGAGCTTGCCGATGGTAAAGTTGATGTCCGTCGCTTTTGAGCGCTCAAAATCTCGTTGCGTCCGATACGTGATGTAACTTTCTGCGATAGCATACTCATTGGCTTGCAACAACTCGTGCTCGACGACATTTTTGAATCTCATAAATTTTGACCCTCGCGTGGAAAAACGCTCCAAAAATCTCGGCCACAATCCGATCTGTCACAGCCTCTAACTTCGCTTCAAGGACCGGAGTGAGGCCTGTCACTTCTTCTGTCGCCTTGACCAAAGCTCGGTAGATCTTATCGACATCAAACTTGACCTTCCGCCCATCTCTTTTCCACAAAGAGTTGGGGAGACTTTTGGATATGCTCTTCTCGTAACGTTATCATACACTCGCCCACTTTCATTTCTATTCAATACAGTTCAATGAATATTATAACACTCAGAAATAAAAATCAATATCTTGTGGAAAAAAATGTCATTTCATTTTAAAAACCACAAGATATTGATTCGTTATTTCCGTTGATACAAGGTATAGTGCGACCCTTTTTGATCCACTTTTTGATAATTTTTAGTCAAGAATTTCTGAACAGCAGCTGTCACATCAACGCTTCGATTTACCGCTATAAACTTTGGTTTCGCTTCTTCAATCTGATTGGTCAGATTCGTGCGATTTTCACCCTGTCCCCATATAACTGGTTGGAGTTAAAAGGGCTGAGGCTGCTAAACGACCACTTTCTTGGTAGAGATGCGCCGTCTGATCCCAGGCATAGATGGTATCGTTGGAGTCACTATGACTCTGGATATAGCGGGCAATTGTAGCCCGTTCACTCACTAGACCATATTGGAGAGCCAGCACGTTCACAATCGGATAACCGATTAAATAAGCCATCGCTAAGACGGGCAGGAAGGCTTGGCCTGCGAAATACAGGGACCAAATAGCGCTTCTCTTGCTCTTGCGTCTGTGAGAATCTCCCCTCTTCAGCTCCCTCAAACCACAGTGCCAACAAAGGCAAGATGAAGGGCAAGAGACCCAAGAATTGATAAGCCCCCTGCTCAGGTGTTCCTACAAGTACCGTTACGATAATGAGAGTCCCAAACCAAGACATGAAACGAACGATCCGCTGACCACTCGTAGAGACCTTGCGAAAAGACATGACAAAGGCGGAGGCAAAGCCAAGACTCAAAAGTAAAAGTCCGTAAAAGATTAGATTACCAAAGAACTGAACAGATGTGTATTTCAAGGCCCGTAGGCTATACAAGGCTTGGTGAGCCGCATAACCGAAGGAACCGTTCCATACAGTGATGTATCCTAGAGGGTAAAAGAGCAGGGAGAACCCTAACAAGCTCGCTAACAATTGATAAAAACCATGAGCAAACTTCTTTTGTTTTACATGGTAGGCTGTCAACCCTAAAAAGGCTAGGAAATAGAAGACCAAACTGAGCCAAGGCGAAATCATGAAGGCCAAACAGGCGAAAATACCATAAATGATAAAAGATTCATCTTTTTTATTCCCCTCTAAGTAGCTCAGAATGAAGTTCATAGACGCAAAGAGGAAGGGCAAAACATAGAAACCTGCATAGCCTCCACCAAAACCAAGCGTTCCAGCCAAGAGGTAAAACAGAACTTGCACTTGGCCGGCAATCTTTTCACTCGAAACCAAACTTCTCACTAGACGGTAAATGCCTGTTCCAGCAAAGAAGAGGGCCAAAACTTGGAAGAGCGCTAGGAAGGCTTGACTTCCTAGCAAACTTCCCAAACCATTCAAACCATAATAGAGAAGGCCGTTAATCCCAAAGAAATGACCATAAGGAACCTGCCCCTGGGCAATCGCCCAGCCTGCATAGAGATCTTGCGATTGTTGATTGGTCGCAAGTAAATTTACATAGGGAAGGGCAACATGGACTAAGCTGATGAGAACACTCAAAGCAATCGGAACTGACAATGGAACGGGACGCTTCGTTGCATAGCGATTGGGAACTTCGGGTCTTTCTATTTGCTCCGGCGTCTCCTGCACTTCTTCATCATTGGCTTCTAGGACTGACAAATCTACTTTTCCGACGGGCGACAGTCCCTAGAAAGACGACTGAGAGGTGCCGTATCGATTGTTGCATCTGCCACAGTTTCTTCTAGTTCCTTAGCCTCCTCATGTATCTTTTTGAATTTCTTTAGAATCCTCTACAGACTCCAAGGACTGGTTAGCTGTCAATACTTCCTCTGCTCTACTGATGGACTGGTCCAAGACTTGTCTCACCTCTTGGGTATCTTGAAAGTTGGATCCCACCTGAAGACCAATCTTATGTGATTCTTGTTCTTTTTCACTCATATCTTGTTTTTTCCTTTACTAGACTTGCAAGTGCTAAAGGGCACATGCACACCCTACTAGTATATCAAAAAAATGGAGCTAACTGTCAGCTTTCTCCACAAGGAGAAAAATAGAGGACATGCAAAAAAGACAGACTATTTTTTACTTAAAATAGCTAAATAATTTTTCAAAAAAATGACTTCTATTACTTTGAGTCATTTAAGAATCTCTGAAACTTTCCGCTGTGAGAAAAATGCTTGAAACATTGATGTTTCAAGCATCTCGAGATTTTGAAACCTTAGGTTCAAAAACTAAGTCATGGAACTTCTACGAAGTTCGCTGACGTCCGTACTCACCCTAAGGAAAGTTTCTAAGAATTTTTTCTTCAATCTGAGACCGATACCCTCTAGGCACCCGTCTTTTCTTTTTAAAGTTGATTCAAGATAGTCTGAAAATCATTTTTTACTTCTTCTAAGGAAACAGTCACTTCCTGACGGGTTTGGTTATGTTTAACAGTGACTTGACCACTCTCAACCTCACTACCTCCTAAGGCAATGACTGTCTTAGCGCCAAAGACATCTGCCGACTTGAACTGGGCTTTTAATTTACGGCCCAGATAATCACGTTCTGCTAGGTAGCCTTGACGACGAAGCGCTTGAACTACTTCCAAGGCTACTACTTCTGCTTCTGGTCCAAGGACAGCGACATAAACATCCAAAGAAGTCTCCAGAGGCAGTTCAACCCCTTGCTTGTCCAAGATGATAATCAGGCGCTCCAAGCCCATACCAAAACCAAATGCCGGAGTTGCTGGTCCATCAAAATACTCTACAAGACCGTCGTAACGACCACCTGCACAAACGGTTAATTCATTTCCTTCTACTTCTGTCACGAACTCGAAGATGGTGTGGTTGTAGTAATCCAACCCCCGCACCATGTTGGTATCAATCATGTACTCAATGCCTAAGCTGTCCAGCATGGTCCGAACAGCATCGAAGTGGGCTTGGCTTTCCTCGTCTAAATAGTCTAGGATAGAAGGAGCATTCTCGACCGCCTGCTTGTCTTCTTTTTCTTTTGAGTCCAAGACGCGGAGCGGATTTTCTTCTAGACGACGTTGGCTATCTTTTTGATAGTTGGTCTTTCATTGGAAGCAAGTAATCAATTAAGGCTTGGCGATAAGTCGCCCTGACTAGCTGTGCTACCAAGGGTATTTAAGTGGAGGACGACATTTTCAATCCCGATCTCTTTGAAGAAGTGGTCAGCCATGGCAATCGTCTCTACATCCGTAGCAGGATTGCTAGATCCAAAACATTCTACGCCAATCTGGTGGAACTGACGCAAGCGACCGGCCTGCGGACGCTCATAACGGAACATGGGACCGATGTAGTAAACCTTATTTGGTTTTTGAACTTCTGGTGCAAAGAGTTTGTTTTCAACATAGGAGCGCACAACAGGTGCTGTCCCTTCGGGACGCAAGGTGATGTGACGATCTCCTTTATCATAGAAATCGTACATTTCCTTGGTCACAATATCAGTCGTATCTCCCACCGAGCGGCTAATGACTTCATAATGCTCAAATATCGGCGTGCGGATTTCCGCATAATTGTATTTTTTAAAGGTCTCGCGAGCAAATCCTTCAACATATTGCCACTTAGCGGACTCCTGTGGCAGGATATCTTGGGTTCCTTTTTGGTTTTTTTGTAATTTCATAGACACCACTCCTTTGCTTGCTTTGTACACTTATTCTATCATAAATTCTCCGTTCATAACAGCTGTCTACCGAGAAAAATCAAGTAGAAATTCAGGTTTAAGCGCTACCCCTATCTTTCCATTCCCGCAAAAAAATAAAGCCAACCTCGAAAGCTGGCTTTTATTTACATCCTGATTCTATTTATGTCTTTCTGAAAAAAATTACAAGATATTTTTCATATTGTTCGCGAACTTCTTGAGGCCAAACACTGGTTTGAACTTCCCCGATATGTTTCTTACGAAGCAAGAACATAGCCATACGAGATTGCCCAATCCCACCTCCAATGGTCAGTGGGAAGAGACCGTTCAAGAGAGCCCGGTGCCATTCTAATTCCAGACGATCTTCATCTCCAGTAATCGCAACTTGGCGCTTGAGGGTGTCTTCATCGACCCGGATCCCCATGGAAGAAAGTTCAAAGGCTCCACCAAGATTCTCATTCCAAACCAAAATATCCCCGTTTAAGCCCTTGTAGCCATTTTCGGTCTCCGTTGTCCAGTCATCATAGTCCGGCGCCCGTCCGTCGTGCGGTTTGCCATCTGATAAGACGCCACCAATCCCTATCAAAAAGACTGCTCCATATTCTTTGGTGACGGCATTTTCCCGTTCTTTTGGTGTCAAATCAGGATAACGCTCTACCAACTCTTCTGTGTGGATAAAGGTGATTTGCTTAGGCAGGATAGATTCAATATCATAGCGGGCTTCAACAGCCAACTCCGTCAAACGAATGGCCTTGTAGATTTTTTCAACCGTTTCTTTTAAGTAGGCTAGATTACGATTGCCATTTGGAATGACCTTCTCCCAGTCCCACTGATCGACATAGACCGAGTGAGTCGCATCCAAAGAATCCTCATCCGGACGAAGGGCCTTCATATGGACGAAGAGACCTTCCCCTTCCCCAAAACCAAATCGAGCTAAGGTATGGCGTTTCCACTTCGCTAGAGAGTGAACGACTTCATAGGTTTCATTGGGAATTTGTAAGACCTTTACAGAGACAGGATTTTCTACTCCGGATAGATTGTCCTGCATCCCATCTCCTACCTTACTCAAGATAGGTCCTTGAACTTCGACAACTTCTAGCTTGTCTTTCAAATACTGGGTAAATGTTGTTTTAACGAATGAAATTTCTTCTTGTTGGTGAATAAAACTCTTCTTCATAGAGACTCCCTTTAGATAGTATGAATTTGATTATACGCTTTTTTCTAGAAAAATCAATACTTGTCGCTTGTATCAAGGGGGAGGGAAGAGCTTTTCAACAAAGTAGATTGTTGTCAAGCAGTTTTCTAAAACTATTTAGATTTTTTTCTAAATAGAGTTGACAATCTTTATTT
>BNJT01002186.1_pt1 | contig 15685 bp, 17 predicted proteins | sample 8540491 | NCBI WGS metagenome assembly BNJT01 (sample SAMD00202455, study PRJDB9452) | human saliva metagenome | host: Homo sapiens
TAGACCATCAGTAGCAAACTCCTTTGGCTGAATGTTGCACTTTTATAAAGGGATTCCATGATACCAAATGATTTGTACCGGAACCTGGGGTACCTAGTACTTTTGAGGTGTTGCACGGAAAGGATTGATGATGTTTATCTGGCACCCTTTGTTCATCTTACCCTGAAGTAATAAATCATTGAATGTTCACAGAACACCTATTCTCACTCAGTTGTTGGCTCTGAGGAAAACCTCATTCTCGAAATTAGCGGTCTTTTCCAAGTTGGTTGTTATAGTAAGGTTATACCGCATTGACCGCCATAGTGTATGGCAATAATACCAAAGACTGAACAGCGCGTAGAGGTTAATACTTAAGATTTTCCACGAATGGACTGTTGATGAGGAGCCTCAGGTACTGTGGAAGAATAGATAGACCAAGTAATAGGAATCTCCCACAATAGGGAGATTGTGTCTTTTGGATTAAACTTTGTAGGGTCTTTTCTTTCCAACTCACCTAGACAGGTTATCGACAATGCAAGTTAATCTATGGTTTTGCACATGGTGAGACTATTGAAGACCTGAAGTTTGTTGAGCAAGTTCAAGAAGAAATTCAAAGAAGAAATTTATGCAGGATAATGAATTAGTATTTCATGATAAGAGCAAGTAGATGCACCCCTCGAAATACACCATAGATTTGTTGCTGCTCTTTGGTTTCTTGAGGTAAGGACATAAGGACGAGAGTTTTTGAGATAGATATATAAAAACTCTGAGACTTGTAGAAAACATGGGAGCTTTTTCTCGAGAAATCTCAGAGCCTTTAGAGGATTTGAATGGAACTAGAAGGGAATTTCAAACCTACCAATAGACCATTTTTGAAGGTGTCATTATGAAAGAAATTGACTTGGTTGGTCTGATGAAGAACAAATACGACCCATTACGAAAGGTATAGTTATACTCAAATCCTATACCTGCACCTAGGAAGAACTGCTTTTCTGAAGCTCCTGAATGAATTTCTGAGGTGAGCTTTAGTTCTCCATTCTTGAAACGAACTAGGTTATGATGATACATCATACCTAAATCCCAATAATAGTCGTCAGGATGAGATAGTTGTAATATACTTAGCACCCACCCCAAAATAGGAATAAGAATTATCTATATTTAAGGTGCGCTCATAACTGAAGAGGATGTGGCTTGTTTCTGAACAAGAAAACCACTACGAACGGAAAAATGCATCACACCCTTCATTGGCTAGCATAGAACTGAGAAGGGAATAATAACCCTCACTGGACTAAGAAAGGGCTACTGTCTTAAAATAGTTTCAACAAAGTTCAAAAGAGGATTGTTTTTCGTATATTTGTTATTGAAAACCAAACAGATAACGATAAAACAATCCTCTATGAAACTTATCAGCAAAGTTACGGAATTTATTGTATTGCAGACGATTTCTGCAAAAGAATATGAGTTGAATTGAACAAAAAAAGCACTTTCGCTTTCAAATCCCTCTCCAAACACCCCTAAAAACTCGCAATAGAAAAGGGAAGAATGAGTTGATGCAGAAATGATTACCATTCTTGTCTTGTTCCACAGCAATACGTTTCGCAATTTCAAACATTTCTATCTCTTCTACGTCTGTCGAGAACTAAAAAGATGAGTTTCCCAACCTACTTTCAGATACTCGGTTTGTGGAACGTATGCCACGAGTGGCAGTTCCACTTTTGCTATTCCTTAAACTAGCTTTGATGGGGGAATGTACAGGGATTACCTTTATCGATTCGACGCGTATCCCCGTGTGTGAAAACAAGCGCGAGTATTCTAATCGTGTCTTCAAGGGCTATGCTCATAAAGGGAAAAGTACGATGGGATGGTACTATGGTTTTAAGCTGCATCTGCTGTGTAATGAACGAGGAGAATTACTCAACTTTGCACCTCACCAAAGCCAATGTGGATGACCGTAACCCTGAGGTATTCAACAACTTGACTAAGGACTTATTCGGAAAAATTATATGCCGATAAAGGTTATATTTCCCAATCACTTTTTTTGCTTCTCTTCGATAGGGGAGTTCACATCGTCACGGGAATACGCACTCAATATGAAGAACCGCTTAATGGATGTGTACGACAAAATAATGCTCCGTAAAAGAAGTATTATCGAGACCATCAACGATATGCTTAAAAACGTGGCACACATTGTTCATACCCGCCACAGAAGTGTCTCAAACTTTATTGTCAACCTTTTGGCAGGAATGGCGGCTTATGCTTTCTACGACACAAAACTCTCATCAATATGGAGTTTGAGATGGAGGGAGAAGCAGAGGTGAAGCAGCTCACACTTTTCTAAACCTATTTGCGTGAAAACAATGAATCTTCGGCCTACAACTAGGTCGAAAGAATCGTTGTGGGCTATAACCTGATTAAAAAGGAGATACTTTTAAACCGAATTGGGGTTAATAGCAATAGTAGACTTTTTCATTGTTTAGTGAATAGGAGATTGTTGATTACATCTTCTGAAACCGCATCTCATGCAATACGTCTCTCATAAGAGATGGGTATCTGGAGTGATTCTACCTGATATTTGGCTCTCATAAATCTCTATTTGAAGAATCTTTTCCTCTGGGAAGGTGAGCTTTTTCAAAACTAGTACATTTCGATAATCCTTCTTGAATGTTTTCGTATCAAAAAGCAAATACCTGGAGTGAGTTCTATTGTTTGAGAGTTTGTCGCTTTTTGTTTCTTTTTATCCATTAGTTTGACGCGAAGTTCTTCTATATCATACTTTACATTCGTATGATTGTGAAGTGAGAAGTCTATAAAGAAATAGTCACTCTACTGAATAGATGTTATTCACACGCATGGATACACCATAGGCTTTTACTTTTTGATATTATAGAATTTACGATCACTACAGAAGATAGCCCATGCATATTGTGCTATTTCTTTACTTGGCATCTTTACAGAGGATTCTGGTATGCACTTAAATGTTGGGTAGGGAAACATAATAGAGTGTTGCTGCTTCCTTTGGGTTCTGGTGTATAGCAGGTCGTACAGCGCGATATTACGCTCACCGACCAATGTTACTGTGCCGATAAACTGTTGGTTTTCCATAGCTGAGGAAGGCTTCAAACGTACGAATATTGTCGTGCACATTGGTTGCCTGTCATCTTATCTCGTAGATAAATCTACTAGTTTGATGTTTTTCAGGCATCACAAGATGGGTCGTCATCGTTTCATTGACACAGCACTGGACGCACACATAGTTCGAGTTAGCGCTGCTCCATCTAGTGCCAAAGGAGAAGAGGTAAAATGGAGTAGCTTTTTAATGCTAATGAAACCACTTACCAAAAGGGAAAGTGTAAGGAGAATACTTTTCATGTTTGTAAGCTTTATAATTAGTCGTTGATTCTGAAGAATTGATGAGATAAACAACGTATTGTACTTAATACGCGCTTTGTCTTCTTTGAGATTTGAGGATATTGCACTTGTGGCTGAACCGTATACGTTCTGAGGGCTTGTAGTGCCATTGTTTCAGCTGAAATTGCCATACCTGAATTATTGCTACTTGAAATTTACATTGTTCTGAATAGCTTGTGAGCCTGCTTCTTTCTAAAAAGTTTTCGGAATACGGATAAAGGTGACGTAGAAAACCTTCCATTCGTCATTGTCGTAAAACAGAAAAGGTTTACTTTGACGAATTTATCTTTGATGAGAATACTTGTTATATTAGCTTTGACTCGTTGATTCTCAAAGCCCGATACGACCTGTAAAGATATGTACCTTTAGGCAATGTACTTTAATAGTTACTCCATCGAGGAGCTTAAAACGAAGACGTGTGCCTGTACGCTTTTGGTTGTCTTTATCTATGATTGCTTTGATGAGTGAAGACCTGCTGATGTGACTGTACCAATAGTCTTATAGACTAGAGCTGAGGAGGAGTGGGTTTTTCGGTTGAACCTGTTCGTTCCCTTACTACTTGTCTCTCTTTCATTGGTACTTTCATCACCTCTTACATATTCTACCATAACTTGCAGTAGCTCTTACGACTATTTCGTTGCTGTATCTCGTCTAGTGCGCTTGCATAATCTTCTAATTCGTCTCATCTGACTACGAGAGGAATTGCGACCTCACGAAAGCTGCTACTGCCACTACTTTGCATTGGCATATCTATTGATGTGGTTGCGAGATTCTGCCAAGAACGCTCCATCTCTGCCTTCTCTTTTGCAGCACGTGCAGCATCTGCATTGCGTTTGTCGATTTGATCGAGTTCACTTTCTGTGTGACCCTTTGAGAAAACTTCCTCATTCTCTTTTTCTTCTTCGCTCAAACGTTCTACTCCTGTGTACGATTCACCACTCCAATCTGCTTTATCCATAGTCGCCAGTTTATTATCCATGGACTGTCCATCAGCTGCAGTGATGTATTGATGCTTTCCTCACAACATGAGATTGTTCCTTGTCACTACCCGAAAATAAACTCGTGATATTGTAGATAAGGAACGTAAGGGGAAGAAGGGCTATCTGCGGAAGTATATATACTGGTTGCTTGAAATTAATTCATCGTTGAGATAATGTACAATGGTGGATAATTGTTGTGCGACGATAGATTTTCAGACCATTCGCATGGGTCTTTTTCACGAAGAGACATTAGAGAGTTCAGATTTCACGAAGAAGTTGTCCTCATTGAAAATGCTTCGACTTCTTTCTATGTGATTTTTGTTTTATCTCATCAAGACGTTGCTTGTTACTGAAGATTGAACTCATCTCTTCCATACTTTTGTATGGGCAATAGTTCTTCATTTGCAGAGTTAGTAAAATCATAATAGGTGGTAACTATGAGTAACAACATCAACACCATTGTTCCTAAGATGGCTACAACCGATTGGCGAGGATGGGCATCACACAAGCTTGGAGATCGTCCATTTGTTTACGAAGTTTACGAAACTCAACTTTGAAAAGTTTTTCCCAAGATAAGCATAGAATGCAGAGGGTACTTTTGAGTTTCATGTTTATAGAATTAATCATCTAAATCTTTATTTTCTAGCGTCTTCCATTTGGTGATAAGTAAACCATGTGGGTTATTCTCTGAGCGAGCTACTGTTTCACAGGACCCTTCGGTTGTGATGGAACGCTTTTATGTCTTTACTTCTTTCGCTTTGATGAACCGTGTACCAGCTATTTGTAAACGTTCGAGTGTGTTCATCTAACTGTATGGAATCACATGTTATCATACAGTTTGTGCTGGAAGAGATAATATCGGAAAAGAATCCGTTTTCTTCATGCTTTCTTTTGTTTGAGGGCGGTTTCGTCAGCCATGTGACATTGCTTTCCCTAATGTCCATTTGATGTAAGCACATCATCAGGTGGGAGGGTGAAGAAATAGTGATGAAACAATTGAATGAGCTTTGGCTTCCACTACAAAGTTTGTCTCTAACTTGCACGATTAGCAAGAAAGGGAATATCTCCATCAAGAACATAGATTTGGCTACGTTCTTCTTGGGAGCAGACTATATGATTTGTAGATGGTGAACAGACAGATTGTAGTAAGCTTCCCACCACCGTTAGTAAGACGGTGGTGAGAGCAAGGCGGGTTTTCTGTTCTAGACTTTGAATAAGCATATTCTTTTTGTTTGAAGATTATATACCTTAAAACTGATTAATTATTTGGTAGGAGGAAAACTAGGGAAGGAGGAAGAAGACTTTCCACCACTAGAGCTAGAATTATTACCATCTCTACCAGAGGGGAATACAGAGGAGAGGGAAGATGTTGCTCGAGCTAGACCTTTTTAGTAGAGGAATAAGTCTGAGCTGCATTGTTCGACATTCCGTGCTGTTGAAGCTATTGCACCACCAACTGCACCACCTGCTCTAACTGTACCTCCTGCTATTGTAATTCCCTACTTGCAACTGCTTTTACACCTGTTGCTGCACTCACCGCTGCTGCACCTGCTGTTTGAGCTGTGCTGCCAATCATTGTGTTCCTGCACCTCCTGCTGTAGAACTACTACACCGCCAGGGATAAGCCATGATGCAACTTCTGGTACTGATTTCAAAAGTACTGCCCTTAGCACACATTCCTACAGCAGAAGCACGTTGTGCCGACCCTCGCATACCAAAAAGTTTTTATCTGCGCCTGCTACCTTTAGCATTGCCAATTAGAGCGGGTGTAAGCCTTTGATATCGGTATGAAGTGTATATTCTATAATGAAATCAGCGTAAAAAGACAAAAAGGTAAACGAGGAACGCCCAAAGTGAAATTGTTGCATATTTTGATACCCACTGAGACCAAGTGCTGCTCCACGGAGGGCTATAGACATTGCAAACGCTAGGGGGCAACATCCTCAATACCTGCAAGAAAACTGCTTGCATTAACAACAATGAGAAGTAGGAGATTTGAAAGATACCTCCTATAAAACGAATTATTAGATTGACCCACTCTGTAATCTTACCTTCGCTACTATGGCTGCACGTTTTGAGAAATTGTCGATTGTAGTGCCAAGATTTTTGACACTATAGATGATTTTTATCATACCAAGCTGGATCATCTCCAATTTCTTGAATTCGTTTTGATGGACCTCTATGGAATCTTTGCAAAACCCTGATTCTGCTTGTAGTACTTTTTCTTGAGCTGTGCAACTCTTTTCTAGTACTTTTATTTCTCCATTCTTGCGACGAGCCATACCTTGAGATACTGCTAATTCTTTCCCTGGCAAAAGATATAGCAGCGCAAATCGCGGAACCATTGAAATACAGCGAGAGACCAACAATGCGAAGTATCTTGAAAAATATCAAGAGAACGGCGATCTAGCATCATTACCCAACACTCGTAAGACGCTAGACACAGAGAGTGGCTATTAGACCGATTACCGAGCTAGACTTGTAATAGTCACCACATCCGCTGGAGTAGAGGAATGTATACCAGATACGATTCTTCTAAAGCTATATCAATAGCTGGAATGCCCATTGATAGAAATACCATAATACATAGAATTTAGTAGAGATTATCTCGCCAATAGAGCTAAGTGTCTAGCCTCGTTTGATTAGCAGATCGTTGTTTGTTGAAGGCTATATAGGACTTTTTCTCTTGATGTTCTCAAGTTCGTATCCTACACCCGTTTTGTATGGATATAAGCTATTCCCTCATTGATTCTGTTAAGCTCCCTGACTAAGGTCGGTTACATTCTTTGCTAACTTTCCTTGGCTTTCGGTGGCAATGAATTCCTAAGAGTTCTACGACTCACACGGTTCTTTTTCTCGAAACTGATGCGTAGTTATTATATACACGACATCTAAATTTCTATCTGCTGCTGCTAATTCTTCTTCCTTAAACATAGCCATTACTTGTCTACCATAGTCTTGCACAGGACGAAGCTTTATTTCATCAGCAGAAGTCGCTTTTGTACGTATTGGATAGACACGCCCTGTATCGGAACGTTTTTCTGAAAATGTCGTTTTTAGATAAGGGATGATACCATGGAAACCCCATTCGGTTTTAGCCCTGAATACTCTTTTGTGTAAAAGGGCAAAATAAGCAGCTGGGTTAAAATCCCATTTCCCATTCTCCATTGCTTTGATCACTTTATACAAGTTAGCATCATGTTGCTGAGCTTTGCTTGGTAGTGAGAGAATGGCTATCAAAGCTAGTAGTATTATTTTTTTCATATAAATGATACGTATGAGTTTATTACTTCTTCTGCTATTCCTATCTGTAGTTTCACTATTGAGAATATCCCATATAAACAAATTCGGCCATATCATTTCATAGAAAATTGAGCGTATAAAGGGCATCATCCAAAATCATTTTTACAGGTTCTGATAGACGATTCAATATTATTTATCAACATTAGTTTTTCGTCCATTGTGGCATGCATAAGATTCAATTGTGCTGCTCCAAACTTTCTAGACGTTTTCTTTGAGACTTTAGCTTCATTATAGCATGAATTTAGTGTTTCGTATAATACCACAAGTTCATTGGGTTTTCCTTTGTAAACTGCGGATTTTTTGTGGTATTCAACGAAGGAATTGGTTAAGTCTGTCAATTGCTTTCCGATATATGACACGTAACCAAATAATCGCATTGCTTGTAATATCCTTTGTACGAGTGGCTAGTATATCTCGACCGTTCTGACTTTTTCAACCCTTTCTTGATTTGATCACTAGAACCACAGAAGTTTCTAATTGTCGAAGAGAGCTCTTTTCTTGCTTTGGCATTATTCTTGTGAAGGAGATAAACAACTCCATAGTAGGAAAATCAACGGCATGACCACCTAAGGAAAACACACAGAAAATAAAAATAAGAAACAGGAAGTTCTTCATATTCTAAAAGGATTTATAATCTTCTATGATGAGGTTTGCGATTGCTTCACCTTCCACTAGGTTATACCAAGTATCAACATCTAGGGAAGTGAGAATATCTGATATTCCATTACAGAATTGAGTGATGTAGATTATTGCTTCTAGTCTGTATTTTATGTCTGTAAGTGTAGTCAAAACTTGATTAGCCATTACATAGCGATTTACTGATTGAGATAATTATTTCCATCATTTAAACCTGAGGTATCTAAAGCAGAATCTTTGATAGACCTTACCATTGGTTACGATGTTACAAACACCTTACAGCTGAACTTGCTTTCTAATCCAAGATTTAAAATATCATTTTGGCAGGATAAAGTACCCATATGCGATGTGCAAGTTCTGTCATTGATAATAGGGATATTCTTTAATATATCAGTTGCGGTAAAGACGATGTCCTTATATATTTGAGTTTTTGGTCAAAAACCATCTATATTTTGCAGAGACTGGGCATAGAGAGTTTTAATTGCAGCCATACCACTTGCATATTTCTATGTTTTAGCTTTGGCTATACCCTTAATCTCTGTGTTGTGGAATTTTTCTAAACCAACAACCATACTTGTATTTTCCGTAATGGCTGCTACATTTTTAGATCTAAATTAACGTTCACAACTTGAGGCTTTTCACTGGCTGTTGTTGTCGCAAGAACAACAGCAAAGGAACGATTTTGCTTAATCTACAGTGACATTACTTTTTGTGACTATTTTACTTGACGAGCGAAGTCTAAGTATTTGCCTATTCCTAGGGATTTTACGGTCTTCTTCGATTTTGTCTATGGCTGTCTTGTATGTTACCATACTCTGCTTCGTAGATTTTTAGAGCTTCTTTTTCTGCACGCTCTGTTGTATATGCCCAATAGTATCTCTGGGGGTTCTTCACTGCAAACATCTGAGTACTGTCTCGACAAATCCATACTCTTTGAAGAAATTACGACCTTCTTGTTAGGAAGTTGATTGATTGTAAAAGATCTGAGCGCGTTAAACTGGGGTTAACCCCATAATGGCTGTGATATCATCATAGCGTTCCTTGAACTTTGCTTGGTCTAGGAGTATTTTGACATCTGAGTTATTGAGGATGGCTTTTACAATTGACTGTCTATTACGTCATTGAGTTCTTGTGTAACGACACCTGCAATACCATGAAATTTACGGTACTGTTTTATATAGATACTTGATATACTCTGCCATTGTGGAGAAGAAAATTGCTTTCCAAGCTTCTTCAATGATAAGTGCCTGACGACCTTCTTAATACGCATCTTCTGAATAAAGACATCCATGATGACAAGACGACAATAGGAAATAACACTGGATCGTCCTTGATTTTGTCTATCTCAAAACGATAAATCGCTCATTGAAAAGAGACTGTCAACATCGTTGTTAAGAGTGAGCTAATTCTCCTCCTCGATAGAATCTTTTTCTAAGATAGTACCGAACTCATGAATGGGGGAAATGGACTCTTTCTTGCATGATTTGTGGAATTCGTTCTAATACGAACTCGTAGTAACTGTCTGAATGAAAGTTCGTTTACTCTTAGACGCTTGCGCTGTCTTTCGATTTTATCAATGTCTTTCTATTTTTACTAAGTAGCTGTCCGAATTATTTTGGGTATGAATCGCTTGTGCGCTCACGGCTGCTTCTCTTCCTCTCGTCGCTGCTGCATCATTGACTAAATTGTGAAGTTTATCTACTTTCAGCTGAAGACGCACCTTTTCCTCTTTGAGTAAGGGGATGATTAGGATGCGTGATTGATTCTTGCTTGATATTCTTGAGTAATTTGGTGTTCTAGTTCTTCTTCGTAGGCTCTGATATGTTCCGTCTTGTTTATATTCGAGCAATAAGCGAGCGCGAACTTTGTCTCTTTTCTTTCTTGATCATAACCATCAAACGGATTGAAATAGGCATCATAATATTCTACTATTGTTGAATCAATGATACTGCCTTCATTTTCGTTGCTGGTTCTGTACCTTGAATATGAGGAATATGAAGGCTTTAGAAAAAGTTCTTTTTCTCACCGAAGTTTGAATTATATTCTATATCGGCGATTTTGAACGATTCATAGAGATTGGTTTGTCCTTAGAATACGTGATATATGTTCCTTTTGAAGCATCTGCAGATTCCTTCATAACTATCCCCTGTGTCTACCATCACGACCTCTGTATTTTGTTCTAGCAATTGACGAACGACTGAGTTCATGTGGAAAGACTTTCCACTCCTGATGCAATCGATACAGAAGAAATTAGTAGTATCGGTAAAACGTAATGCACCCTTCTCTTCCTGTGATATCAATAGCAATGGCAAGCCTTCTCTATCTGTATAATAGGTCATGAGTGTTTCTTCACTGTACTTGGCCTGTTCCTTATAGAAGAGACAAAGACTGAAATCTGAAATGGTTAGAAATAGGTCGTAGTCTTTATAACTATATCCATTGCCAGGAAAATGAATTTTTGGAAAAGCTCAGTTGATTATAGGTACTATTGGAGGAGGATGCTGATATCGTAGAATCCTTTGTTTCAATGTAGGAGGTAACTGCTGTTACTTTTATCTTTGGGGACAACTTACTATGAGTTGATAGCTGCTGGGAAATCAAGTAGTTTGCTTTGGGTAGCGACATAATCAAGGACGGTTTCTATATCAGTTTGAGCAATGATTTGAAGCGTCAGGAAGACCACGATGTCTTTTTGCTTTTGGCTTGTAGTCCGCGGATTAGCTGATGTTGTGGAATTTGAACTACTTGATTATAGATGACACAATCAGCATGGGGAATGTAGAAGAAAAGACATTAAATCAGTAACTATGCTAACCCCTATTGATATTCACTCTGCGCAGAGGGCTTGATATATGTAGGAAGATTCACTTCACCGATATTGACCAAGGAATAGGTTTTGACTGCTCTATCACCATATTTCAAACATTCATCGCTGGATTTATTATTGACATATCTGAGTTTTCTCCAGCCTTGAATTGACGGCTAGATAACGATAAAGGTAGTCGTGAACTCCGTTTTGTTGAGTTTCTTATAAGGAATACCGCGTTCAGAAAGGACACAGAGATAATCTTGGCAATTTTTGTTTCAAATTCTTTTTGCCTTCTGAGGTTCGAACTTAACAAAAACGACCTTTCTTTACTTCCCTGAGTGATGATGAGATAGGTTTGTGTTGAGGTATAAAACACGACCATTGAAATACTTGAAATAACCTTGCTGAGATATTCCATTTCTTCTGATATTTCATGATTGTATTCTGTTTACTGAAAAACATCTTGCTTTTTGAAGAAGGTATCCTTCTCCCCAAAACAGCAACTAGATTGTTTAGTACATCTAGATAAAAATAGTACTGATCTTCATCTGCACAATACTTCTGTACAGGATTTTCTATTTGAATGATTACACTTTGGTTCTCCACGATTAGAATAGAGGATGGTGTTTTGAACGCTGCCGTTACCATCCTTCACTTCTTCTAATTGTGCATAGAGTGAATCAAAGGTGCGCTTTTGCCATCCTTTATTTATTAGTCATTGTCGAGTAAATAGTGTTTTAACGATATAGATGTCTTTGCTGATGTGGTTTGGAGTGAAGACCATGAGTTTGCATTACTGAGACGCCCCCATATCCACCTAACGCAACAACTGCAAGTATTGCAAAGCCTACTAGCTGTCCTATAAATATGACCCTATAATATAGCTCTAAAATCCACCGCCGATTGCCCCTGCTATATAATAGAGAAAACGGCCACGAATCCTCATAAATTCTAGCGGTCTTTGTAGACCTTTTGAAGACTGGATATCCGTCATAATTGATTTCATAACTTTAGAGTTTGAATGTTTACTATGAATAGCCTTTATAGAGCCATTCATAGTAAAACTATAACTTACTTGAAGAATGCTGGAGAGCTGTTGCCATGGCACAAGGCTACGCAACCACCGACAACTCTGCATGATTGTCTTCTTCACATCCTGATCACCATTTTGAAGCTTGGTAAAAGATGTCTGAAACCACCAAGGAGTGCAATGATGGCTGCAATGGAATACAACAATGTTACTACTGGTCTTTCATAAGCTCTAAAGGCATTTGTTGCACCATTAATCGCCCCTACTCCCCGCTGCTCCGGCATTTCCTTTGAGCATACGTCATTGTAAGAGTAGGCGATTGTTGCACAAGCGAGTATGAGTGCGCGCTGTCTGGACTTTCCAAACAGCTTGAACTTTTGTTTCATAGAAACGTGAGCTTGAAATTACTAAAAGAGATTTTTAGATTATTCGTAGAAACTACTTCATAGCTCGTTCACAACAAACCCAAGCCTTCTGGGATCTTCATCTCATTGACCTGCTGACACAAGTCTTCGATTAGAAGCCTCCATTCATTGCTGGAGCTACTTGTTGAGACCTCTACCATCGTAGTATTTTCTGAATAATCTTGATTAGAAGAAGTGGTCTCAGTGACTACTATTCTCTTCGTCTACGGACCTTTCTTTCCTGTGGAAGTTCTGTAGACTCTTTTGAGCTAGCAGACACAGAGGGGGTGTATGAGGACGTTGAAAATTGCACTGTCTTCGGCTGCAATTTCTATTTCTTCGTCTTCGACTTTGAGCTGTTGGTTTTTGTAGTTAAAATACATGATCGAAAATGTACATGACTGCACACAAACGACATACACAACTATACCAATAAGTATAGGAGTGAAAGCTACAAATAGACATTATTTGTAAACAGAATATATCTCTGTGGTAGAGTATGGAGGAGATACAAAAGGGAACAAAAATGTTTTCCTTAGAATTTTCTGGATTCTAGTACACCTTATACGTTGCTCGTGGAGATGGGAAGTTGTGGTCTTCTCGGTCTTTCTAGTATGTGGAAGAAAGGGAAAGGGAGTGGCAGTTAGAATTGAGAGTGGTCGAGGTGGGGAAACAGCATTTGACGTTCTACTTTCCAAGCGTGGTTTGAACCATACCAAGTGTCATTATATGGACGTGCATCCGTGTTGAAGACACTGTAACTTGCTCACCTACTTGTAGTGCAAAACGATTGATTTTGTCTGCACCAAAGACTTCAAAGAGGAACTTGTGTGGATACTGCTCAATCGTTTCTAACACGTATTGCTGGATTGCTATTCACCTTTTGAGAAGTGCCACCTTTAGTGGAAGGACTTCGATCGATTTTACCTGAGATTTCACAACATTATTGGATGAGTTGGGGAGTTGGTTTGAGAGGGTGCGAAGTTGTTGCTTATGTTCTTGAATGAACGTAAGCAGAATCGCATTGACGACATTCGCCATAGAGTGTTTTACCAAAAGTGCAAAGCTCTAACACATCAACAATGCTTTCGTCTATACCATATTGACGCGTCCGAGATGGCTTTTCGACTTTCTTCTTATACATTTTGAGATTCTGCTCAAAGGCTTCCCATTGAGGGCTGTCTCATTTCCCTCTTGTCTTAGGGATTGATTCATTTTGAACAGAAAAATCTTTTCACGAGCATCCTTTACTAAGCCGTCAATATCGATAGACATTAGGCTAGTAGAGGAGTTAGAAACGCTAGCTGCTTCGCTGCTGGATGATTTCATACAAAGGTCATATGGGGTTAAAGGAACAATAGTGGATTGACTATCTAGGAGAGTAGAGCGTTATAACGCATCATATCAGCTTTGTTGGATATACGAGGGAGAACTCTCCATAACAAGCAAAGGCTTTGTCTGTTTTCATCCCAAAGTTGAAGTTCTTCTCTTCTTACCAATCCTTTTATCATAACGATTGGGTACTAGCAGAACTTGTGTTTTCATTGTTGGAACTTTAGACTTCAACACGTCTCACGAACTTCAAGAATGTTACTGTAGATTGTAGGCTTTGCTTGCATCATAGAAATAGGGACAGACTATAATACCCGAGTAAATAAACAATGGTAATAGTCCCTGCTGGGATAAATGACCAGGAGTGTCTATTAGCGTTATTCCTTCTACAGCTTTTTACTTGTTGCATCAGTGCTGATGTCTTATCTGCATCTGGTAATATCAAAGCGCTTGCACATTAGTGCTAAAAGCGGCAGTTGAATACTTTTTGTTCGTCTGAGTGGCGCTCTCTGAGATGGAGCTTTTGTTATCGCAATCAAGAACCAACAGACGTTCTCCCTTTTCTGCGAGATAGTTGGCAAAGGTGGTGCAGAGGGTCGTTTTACCGACACCTCCTTTTTGATTGGCAAAGGATATTATTATGGACATTGTTATTCTATTTGAAAAGAATTTTCCAAAGGCTTCATCAAATCAACAGCTGATTCCTGATTGTTACACTGAGAGAACGAAGGGGATAATCAGCAAGATTCACAATCTTGTTAAGGAGAAGACACCATTAATATAATACTTTTACCTGTACAAGACAGTCACCTTCTGTGTTAAAAGGGAAAAAGTTTAGCAGCCAATCCATGAGCATCAGGTAAAGTAGTTAGTATAAAAGGAGACTTAAATAAGTATGGGGATTCCATGCAGATACTTTCACTGAGACACGAGCATAATCCTTTCCTACTTTAGTCTTCTCTGCGGAAACAATAGAATCAGCATAAGCTGCAAATAGAGGGCTACATTTTGTTACATCATATAAAGCCGTAACATCTAATGATGCTAAAGAGGTACTTCAGACTGGAATGTCATTTCTAATTTATAGATTCCAGGAAGTCCCTTAGATGCTGAATCTGAAGCTTTATGAGTACTTCTTCTTTCGTTGGTGTATCTATAGGGTCATCAGAAGTGTCACCACAAGATGCAAGTATAGTGAGTGATGCGAATAGACCAAAAGCCCACCTGCAAAGAGAACGGAGGAGAATCTTGACATAGGAAATGTGCCAAGGGGAAAAGGAACGGCAACAAGCATCTGTGACAGGCACTTTTCTTATGTACCAGGGTATGCCTTTAGTTGCATTAGATATTTATCATAAGATAAACAAGGAATTAACCAAGTACTTTCTTCTGAATAATCTTGTGTTTGATATTTTGTTTCTTCTTGCTCTTCCACTCTATCATCCTTTTTCCTTCTCTTCCTTTTTACCTTTCTCCGTTCTTCTTCTTCACAATTCTACTGATGTACTTATTAAACACCCTCAAGAGAAATTCGAGTTCAGGATGCAAAGGCGAATCCAGTACTCCACCACCCATATTCCATGAATCGCAATGTACGATATGGCTACATAACAGGATAAGACAACCATAAAATCCTGAAATGCTATCTGATGGCAAAACATAGGGTATTTATCGCTATAATTGCCGAATATCGCCCCCATTTGGTCAAAACATAGTCGAAAAGCACAGATGCGTCCAAGCTTGTCAATTCTGCCATCTTTACCGCAAATTTCGTGGCAGATTGCGAGTGCATACCATAGAAAAC
>BNJT01001891.1_pt1 | contig 15603 bp, 20 predicted proteins | sample 8540491 | NCBI WGS metagenome assembly BNJT01 (sample SAMD00202455, study PRJDB9452) | human saliva metagenome | host: Homo sapiens
GGCGTTGTATTCGCCGCAATAGTTAAAGTATTGCATCAAGAACTCATGAACTATGTTAGGATAAAGAATAAGTTTCTCCTGTTTCTATCTTATTCAAAACAGGAGAAATCTTAGACTAAGATCTTATTTCAATAGTGAATCAATATGCCTCTTCAAATCAAGTATATATAATCGCCTTACACGGTTATCTCCTCTCTGTTCGTATTCTTTTAACCATTTCTGTAAAGTCTCCTTCATTGAATCTATATCATTAGGGTCAATAAAAGAGCTAGTTGAAACTAAGGTTTGTAAGCAAAAACATAATTCACAAGCTATTGGATTACTGCCTTTATCAAGAACATTACAGATTCTTGACCAATCAATACCTGCAAGCGAGATTCTTGCCTCTTTATTTTCTCTATAATACCTAATTCCTTCAACATCTTCTTGTTCTGCTTTCTGCAAGAACTCATCGCATTTAGTTTTGTTTTCAGCTATTCTACTTTGAGCCATCATTTGAAGAAGATGTTTTCTTAATACTTCATATTTTTCAAAACAGTCCCAACCTTTTTCGCTATCATGCCAACTCGGTATCTTATATTCCTTGTAAAGAAGATCTTTCTCCTCATCTTTGTACCTACTATCAATGGCATTAATAAATACCTTTTCTACTTCTTTATCCAGACTGAATCCTTCTATACCAATGGTGTGATATTTTATAAGAACAGCATATATGTTCATCAAGTCTAACACTTTATACTTACCTTCTTTAACATAGCCTATCAAATCCTTTATCTGTTTATCAAGTTTATCGTCATCTATGGTTTCAAATGAACTTAGCTCGTTATACAATTCATATTCGGGTTTAGATTCAACATCAAGTAATTCTTGATTTCTTTCATTTGCCCAATCACCCAAAGCACCCCTGTCAAGATATCCAGTAATCAAGTAATCTATCACAAAAGACAATTTTATCATTTCTTGTTCATAAAGAGAACCATAGGATTTAAGGATAGTTTGAGAATATCTTTGTTCACTTTCGTCTTTCTTAGCCGTTTGAAAATACATATCTTTACCCAAGATCATCTCATTCCTATCTTTGAGTTCTTCTAAATCTTTCTTTTCTTTACCTTTCTTATATTCCGTTGCATAAATCATTGTTGATACTAATAATGTCCTTAAAATATTCTCTTTATACTTGACTTCTGGAACATTACTATATAAATTAGACATCGAATCTAAATAAAATTTCAATGTTCTTAGGTTTTTCTCACCTCCAATCTCAAAAAAATATTAAGTATAAATGATTTATTCTGTTCCACATATTTCCCTAAAATTCTCATCCTTATATGTCTTTATAATCGTGTCAAATACACTCTGTACATCTGCAACAAAGTTGTAAGTATACCCTAATTGTTTTCTCTTTATATTTCCAATATTCCTCATAATTGTTACTAGGGAAGAGGCATTCTTTGCATAGACATCCTCATTACATACTATGATAACCTTATAATGATTATGTTCTGAATAGTCATTGATAAGCCCTAAAATCTCTTTTTACACTAATTTTTATCTGAACAAATTCTTTCTAAATCATCAAAAAAACAAAAAAATTGTGTTACTTGAAATAATATTAATTAAGGAAGTATCTTCTTTGCTAATATTAATATTAAAACGATTTGCAATTCTTGCTCCTACAGAACCAACAAAAGTAAAAATCTTCTTTTTAGCCCAACTATTGACTCCAAGAAATACACGATAATAAAAATCTTCAGGAGAAGATACCCCATATAAGGAAATAAATGCCGTCTCAAAATAACACTTATTAGAACGACCTTCCCAAATTCTTTTTAGTCTTTTTATTATTGAGATAGGGGTATAAGAGGCACATGGACATTCTTCTTGCTCAACAATATCCTTAAATTCATGCTCCAAATAGTAGGTCTTACCGCATCCCCATTTACCATTAATCATTAAAGCATAGTCTGTATCTTCTGTCTTTTATATAATCAATTACAATTTCATTTAGTTTTTTTCCATAGCCAGCTTTTTCTATATTCTTCTTCAAGTATTGATACTCCTGTTAGGAAATCATCATTTTCATTTTGCAATGCTTTTTAGATTTGAACGGTATTGTTCAGGATAACAATTAAATTCTCTTGCCATTCTTTTTTATACCTTCAGGGCAACAATAAGCGGGCGTATTTCTACCTTTGACACCTAATGAAGGAATTGACTCGTCAAACAGAGGTTCATCAATATCTCTACCAAACATAGACTTAACGACCTTATTACTTAATTGGATAAAATAAGGAATCCTTACAACTTTATAACCAAGTTCTTCATAAAATCTTTGGTTTTCATCATCTCTCTTTATACAATCGGGACTTTGGTAATGCTGAACACCATCAAACTCAATAATAAGTTTTTAGTGTTTTCACATCTGTAATCTGGTCTACTTCTGCGACCAGATCCTTTAATTGTCTTATTATGAATCCATTCTTCATCAGGAATTTCAGAAAATATTACTTTGAGATAGGCTTCCATTCCAGTTCTATGAAGACCCGTATCTTTGTCTATTCCAGCCTTCTCTGCCATGCTCTTAGTTTCTCTAAGGAAACCCCACTTTTGCTTTTTTACATCCATATTAATTACTTTTTGATAGTTTTTAAAGATAAAAAAATAGTTCAGGAAATTCAACAATCAATAGTTGATTCTTAAAACAAAAAAAGGCTAAGTATCTGATAATTCAATACTTAGCCTTCTGCTTTTGTACCCAGACCCGGGGTCGAACCGGGACGGATTGCTCCACTGGTGTTTGAGACCAGCGCGTCTACCGATTCCGCCATCTGGGCTTAATGCGTTGCAAAGGTAATACATTTTCTGTGATATAACAAAATTTTTATTGCTTTTTTTGATTGCACCTCGGTCTCGAACACTAAAGAAGGGGAGGGAAAACCTATTGCTTTTACTCAACAAAAGGGGTAAAAGACGAACGTTATAAGGCGCAAAGCAAGTACAACAACTGCCTTTTTCCTTTTCTTTTATATTCTTATTAACAACACACCACATCATCATTCCGACCCAAAGTAGCGCAACTTCTCGCCCTTTTATATTCTTATTAACAACATACCATATCACTGTTCCTCATCTAAGTAAAGTAACTACTCTCCCTTTTATATATCTATTAAAAACATATTACACCCACCTTTCGACCCCCAAAGATGTACACAAAGCAGGCGAGGGACAATGCAATAAGTGAATAAAGTGAATGATTATGCACCCCAACCAATAGACAACAGACAGAAAGTGCGACAACATCGAGCCAACAACACAACGTCTTTCAGCCGCTATTCCATTCTCCATTGCGCCAATACACGCACCTTTTTGCCACATCACGTCTCCACTATTCCAGCGAAAAAGAAAGTCACATAGCACACCAAAGTGAGGGTATTATTCAACAATAAATAGGAATATCAAAACAATTTGCTTTTTTTGTTAATATAATATAAACACGACGAAAAAGCGACTTTCCATGAATGTTTATTCAAAATTTATTCATAACTTTGCATCGTATTCGTGAGAATACTTACAATAAGTTTTCATTAGGTTAGTAGTTTTTTTGATAGATTAAGGTAAAGATTATGTTATTAGATTTTTGTAACAATCGTTATGTCATCTATAACAATTTTTGTAATAGAAGACATACGTTAACATTATTCTTTGACATGCAGATGCAAGTGATTGTATCTGCATGTTTTTTTCTTTATATACCTTCGAAAGCAATTCAAGTGCACCGCAAATAACAATCCCTTCCATTACAACCAGCAGTACCTTCTATCTCAACAAACAACCTCTTTAACCACAACAAACAGCTACTTCAATTACAACCAGAAGCCTTTTTTTCATCATCAGAGCAATGATATTTCTCTCAATAAGCGCCCTTACAGCCCTCAAACGTTCACAAACTACCCAATGTTCGCAATACTATTTATTTGCCCGCAGACGCAAAAATAAAAAGGGCAAAAAAACAAGACCTTTCGTCTCATTCTCGCCCTTTATGCGTTATAAATCCACCCTAACAAGTGCTTTTTTCAATATGCTTTCCTAATTATTTAGCCATGCAAATGCACCCGTAAAAACAATCAGAAAGCAATAAAACACCTATTTCATTTTTCTTCAAAATATATTGATCAATCGTTCTATATCGATGCATCACCGCCTTGTCTTTGCGTTGTTCCGTTTTCAAATCGATATACATCACCGCAGGAGCCTCATCGTTTTTAGAATATGGTTGCCATGTAGGAACGCCCAAACCATTTGGGTTTCCATATTTAACAAAGTTGATATAGATTTGTTGAAAGATTTCCGATACAGCATAATCTTTAGCACTCCAGGGGAAAGAAGTGTTGGTAGAGAGGTTTCCCATCGCATATTCTATGTCCGCAGAGTGTATCGCTCCAGGTGCTATTGCTTTGGGTTTGTCTTCTTCTTTCACGTCAACTGTGCCCCCAGCAAGACCTGGTGCTTTGCCTTTTAAAAATCATATTAGGACGTGGGTGACAATAAACATATCTGTAAACTGACTTCTTAGACGATCCAGCAACCATGTCTGTCCACTTCCATGTGGCATAAGATATAAAGCAATCGCCACCTAATTCGTGCCCAGCAAGGCCTTGAAGATCTGCATCCGAATAGATATTATAAAGAGGATAGACCTTACTTGCGTCCACACCAAAATAATGTTGCACAAAAGGAGCAACGTTTTCGAGTGTTGGAACCTTTCCTCCATTGAAGGCAGAGATGGTTAATTCGGCGTTATTATGACCGAGAAGAGCAGGCACCTGTGCTTGTTTTCCCTTTTGAATAGTGATGTTTGGGTCTTCAGTTAAGAAGATACCATCAATACATTTGGTAGGTTCTCCAAAGCGTCCGTCGTTCAATTGCTCTAATTGTTGTGCAGAAAGCGCTCTCATTTGTTCAATACTTGTCAAGCCATTCTTCCGAGTCCACTCTTCACCCAAACGCTCACTTTCTTTTAAAGTCACAGGAGTTGCGTTCGAAACAATAGACCCACTCGAGCACATATAGCCCGCTATAAGATGTTTTGCTATTGGAGATACCGTTTGAGCACACACTGATTGCGCCCCAGCCGATTCGCCATTGATGGTTATTTTTGTTAGGATCACCGCCAAAAGCACTAATATTTTTGATGTACCCACTTAATGGCTTCGGCTTGATCTAACCATCCTTGATTACCATTGCAGTTGCCCTCTTGGGTTAAGAGTGGATGCGAAAAGAATCCAAATATACCTTCACGATAGTTGGCAGTAACAACGATTATACCGCCTCTACGAGCCAGAGTTAAACCTTGATAACGTGCTTCCGAACCGCTACCACACACCAATCCGCCTCCATTAAAATAGATCAACACAGGCAAATTGTCGTTCTTTGTCTTCGCAGGAGTCCATATATTCAAGTATAAGCAATCTTCACTTTGTTTAGGTCCATTAAAAACAATATCTCCATAGGCATTGTGTTGCATCGGATCGGGTGCAAACTGCTTTGCATTGAGCACACCTTTCCAAGGAATAACGGGCTGAGGTGCTTTCCAACGGAGCTGTCCTACGGGTGGTTGAGCAAAGGGAACGCCTCGAAATATCTTTACTCCCGACGAGTCGATACCTTCCACTTGTCCATCTTTATACGACACAATGGTGCCTAACTGTGCTTTCACCGAAACACCAACAAGGGCGAATAGCAGCATTAAAAAAATGTCTTCTTCATGTCTATCTTATATCTCTTTAAAAATTGTTTTTGACTCTACAAAGATAGTGCTTTTTATGCTCAAAAGCAAGTCTTTTTTTCTATCCATTTGCTAAGCATAGCTATGCATACCGCCAAGAAAATAGTTCACTCCAAAATAGGTCATCAGCACAGTTGAGAAGGCCAAAAGCATGTAGATGTGATAGAAGAGAGGCGCATGCTGATGCTTTGAATAGAAGAAATGCACAGGAACAGCATAGACCATGAGCGTAATAAGCGCCCAAGTTTCTTTTGGATCCCAGCTCCAATACTGCCCCCAAGATATGTTTGCCCATATAGCTCCAATAAAAATGCCATAGCAAAGCGCCACCAATGCAGGCAAAAGGAATAGCATCGACAACATTTGCAAAGCCTTAATGTTTTGCTGTTGCACGTCGGTCGACTGGCGATGAAGCAGATATAAGACCAAAGAAGTGAGCGAACAAACAAAAGTAAAGGCGAGAAGAGCATAGCCCATCATGATAATACTAACGTGAATGGCCAACAATGGAGAGTTGAGCACAGACATAACATGAGTGATTTATGGGTCGATATTCTTCTCTTCTGCAGCACCATAGAGGAACGCTTCGCTTGCTTCCCGTATCTTTCTTGCCTCTTTATAGTTATCACAAAGGGCGTCAATTTCAGACTGATTAACGGTTTGTCCTGCGTTAAGTTTGACTCTTAAAGCTTCTAACTTATTGAACAATTGCTCTGATTGGTCGGCTAATTTAGAATAGGTTACAAACACTACGTCGTTGACATACTGCTGAGTTACTTTCTCTAAGTTCACCTCTGTGGTTTCGTTAGTGGGCGAGTTAGGATCGCTTTCACTACAAGAACTGAAGCTAAAACTCATTGTTCCTGCTATAGCAAGCAACAATGCATACTAGGAAATCTCTTTCATTGTTTTAAAAGAGTTATTTGATTCAATTTCGACTTGTTTCTTTTCACGACACTACTTTTAAAGGAAGAAGCCTTGATAAGCAATACCTATGTTGATACTTGGCTCATTATTATACTTGCCAAGGAATAGTCGTTCGGCAAAATTAGCTTTGAGAACCACTTGTGGAATGGGTAGATAATTCAAGCCAAAGGTGATCTTTCGAACTCGGGTATAATCGTAATTGCTTTGGCTTTTAGCGTGAATATAAGAATCGTAGAAGTCGTATCGGCCAAAAAAATATAGTTTTTGATTGTCAGCTTTCATTTTAGCTATCTGAGAAAAAGACGTCGTATCCAGCTTCAATACCAATGGCTGTTGCGGCTTTTTCCCACTGCTGTTTTATCGAAAGGAGATTCCTTTGGGGTGTTAGCTTTGATGTTACTAATGACACTTGCATCGCTCAAGGTTCCATAATCGGCTTGACCTCGCACAATCCAGTTGTATTTTTCATAGGTAAAGTCTATCGAACCAATAAACACATTACCACGTACTTTGTCGTTAATCTTATCCTTTTCTTCCATTTCATTAGGATAAGTGTTGTGCATTGCCAATCCATAATAACCGCTTAAACCAAGTCTTAAACCATCGATAGAATAGTTATCGAGTCGCAAAACAAACCCATATTTATTAGCAGGTTTAAACTCAAAGGCCGAACCAGCAGCGTTATGCGCCCATTTGTTGCGTGAGAATTGAAGAGCATTGAGGCCTGCAATCATCTGAACTTCATACTTCCAGTTCTTCACTTCACCCCAAAGACTAAAGCCAGTATCGTGCCATATGTTTGAAGTATCGTGTTTTTCGCCTTCAGGACGACACACTGTAAAGAATTCAAGAGGCTCGTCATGCGAGTTATTTAGGCCTACTGGAACAATAAGATTACCGATTCTGAGGTTAGCCCAAGGACGGAATGTCTTTTGAATCCAAAATTGTTCTAATTCAACTTCACCGCCTTTTTTTCTATTTCGTGTTCGTATTCTCCATCCTCGTCTGTTGCTATTTCAATGGCAGAACCAGTGCCTGTGTGTTCGAATTCAACTTCTGTTCCCATGCTCCAGCCCTTTCCAAAGTCGTAACCAAGATAGATAACTGCATGCGGAATGTCGAAACGTCCATTACTTGGAGCATTCTTATGAGCATCTTTTCGTGGGTAACGATATTGATTATCGCTGTAAAAAAATTACGACTAAAAGCAGCTTCTCCATACCCACCAAGAGTGAGTTTTGATTTCTTTGCTGGTTGTGCTACACTGTCGGTAGCTACATTCTGAGCACTAATAGTGGTGCTAATGGCTAAAAGAGTCATTAATTGTGCAATACGTCTTGTTCTCATTTGCATTTTTGAAAAAAATTCGTTTTTATATATTTTAGAATGCAAATTTACAGACAATTGACCACACTCACAATACCTAAAAAAAGGTATATTTTTTTATAAAAAAACCAATGTTTAGGGTTCTCGATAACGAAGATTTTTTTGAAATAAAAGAAGTGCAGTAGCGCAATTGTTCGCCATTCTCCAATAACACAACGATAACAAAATAAGAAACATCTTTTTTTATCTATTGCAATTGACGATTGTGTTGATCAATCACCCACGCACTTCTTCTTTAGCTCGCCTTTTTAAAGGGCTTTTTATGTTTGAAAGATTATGACTTGTTATGTGATGCAAAGATAATGGCTATGCACTTGTTTTGCAATACTCATTAATGGGTAATTTTATCCCTACCTACTTTTTAGGTATTGCTCATCATTTTTGGGGATACATTGCCATCGAATAAAAAAGATATTATTTTATTTCCTCATCACCCTCAATAACTTATGTCAGTGCTTTTTGCATCTTAATAACACTGTTATTACACGCTAATAGCAATCCTTTTAACCTCTAAAAGCATAGCTATTGCAAGCCACTTTGGCAAGCCTTATAAATAAAGAGGAGCGAGGGGGATATAAAGAAAGGTGAGAACTGTTTTTGTTCTCACCTTAAATATAAGGGCGTTCAGCAATCCTTTAAATCATACAAAGTGGTTCTATCGTTCTATAGTCACTACCGAATCAATAGGTGTTTTAAGGTGTTTGCCCAATGTAAAGGACTACCAAACTTACGTAAATATTCAATTAAAGGATAATTATTATTTTACGTATTTCTTTCCATTGATGATGTAAACACCCTTGAAGTCTTTGCTTAAACCTTCTGCAGTGTTACCAATCACACGACCATAAGCGTCATAGATGTTGCTGTTTTTGTTTGCATCATTGCTCAATTCCAACTCTTCTATTCCTGTAAGAGTCTCGCTTGTGCCGTTAAGTAGAACGCCATCAATCAAAATATTCAAACGCTTAATAGCAGAAGCTGTTGGGTTAATTGGCTCAATCCAGCAACGGAATCCTTTCACAGTGTGTGCCTTTGAAGTGCGATACCAATATCCGTCTTTATTCAATACGAATGAGTTCGCAGGAATAATAGCATTGGTATGGTTCACATAAGTACCACGATAGCGCAATGAAGTAGCACCAAATGTAGAGTGTTTGTAAGGCTCTTCGATGTTATCTGCTGATGGAGCAGTATCTAAATTCACGTTTGGAATAGTGAAATAAGTGCCTGTAACCGATATTTCTTGCTTACCTGTTGTAGGCGAAATCACAGTAAATACCTTTTCTTCTGTTGTATTTTTCGAATGTCTTTGCAGGGTAGATGAGGTATAGTTTACCTGCCTCAATCACCTTATTGTGTTTGTTTGCAGCACCAAGAGCAACGCTTTCAAACTCGATCAAGGTTTCTTTCACTGCACTTGGACCCTTAAATTTAGATACCTTTGCATTGCTACCGAAAGCCTTTTTCTACTTGATCTCCAGTTAAATCGAATGGGAAGATGATGCTATTCCATTGGTTTTTCCTTGAACGCTCTCTGCATAACTAAGGTTCTTGCAGTGGTTGCATCAACTTGCTTCTCGATGTATTCACGGTCTGAACGGTCTTCATCTAAGATGATCAGGTTCACTCCTGAGTATTGAATCTTAAAGTCATCGAAAGCTACAATGTCGCCTATTAGAACGTTATTTCCTGTTACTTCAACTCCAAATGTGATGGTTGTGCTAAAGTTTCTGTCGTTTTTATCACCATCAACATAAATCATTACGTTGTTATTAGCATATTCTCCCTCAAGGAATTTACGACCTCTATCCAGGTATCTTCTCATATTTGAGATGTCGGTAACGCTATAAAGCTCAGCAGATTTACTTGCATAATCCCTTGTTCCGTTATTATCTTTAGCAAAAAGTTTTGCTGTTATGTCGGAAGTTCCACTCTTATAAGCAAAGCCTTTGCATGAGATGATATACCAACCTGGATGAGTTACCGTTACAGTTTGGCTCATTGTACCTGTTTTTCCTTGGAATTCTGCATGCGAAAGCATACCTGTTGATTCAAATCTAAGTTCGCCTACGTCATTAAATAGCGATCCTTCAGGCGTAATATCCCAGTTAGTTGAACGTATTGTCGAACGCATAATCCATGGATCTTTCATCACATAGCTCACATTTGCAGGCTCTTCGTTGGCTCTATACATATCTTTAATCATGCCCTTAAGGTCTTTTAAGGTCACAATCTTCCACAAAGATAAAGAGTCTGCCATAGCTTTCACCTTATTGAAGTCTTGATCATAAGCAACACTGGTATTGTCTCTTGTTAGTCTTTTAGTTGCTACTGCATACCATTCTTTGCTATATGTCCATGTAGAATCAGCCGAAGTACCAGTTTTTGTCTGCCCCTCTTTTTCTCAACAAGAGTACCATTTTGATACGCACTTAGATAGTACATGTGTGTATTTGCATCGGTTCCGTCTACCTTAGTGAGGCGAATTCGAGCGCGATCGAAGTATGAAAGGGCCTGAAGAGGGCGGTCTACGAATAGCTTTCCATTACGAGTCATAGCCAAACTTGAACCTGCTTCAGTTTGAACTCCTTTCGAATAGAAACGGAAACCATCTGGATCTGCAGGCAAATTTCCATCTTTTATTACATAAAAAGGTAGACCTGTATCACCTAAATCAACTGATGTTCCAAAGGAACCACCAGGCATTATAAACTTCTTTAGACCGACATTATAAAGATAAACCTGCTTATCGTCAGCATCAGTTGCTGTTAATACCTCGTTAATGTCGTGTCCTTTAAAATATGCAGGATATGTTTTTGGTGTTTGTGCGCTAACATTTGCAGATGCAAAAAGAGCCGCAACAACTGCCATTGTTTTGCTTTTCGAACCCAACTTAGCAAACAACTGCTTTGCTATAGCTGCACCTTTATTTGTTTTGAACTTCATTGTTTTTAATTTATTAAAATGTTGTTTGTAATAAATACTCGTTCTTTTAGTATGTAAGAATGAATGTGGTTTATGTCTTCTTGAGTTATTTTTAATTGTGTTTTATCATGTCATTCTTATTAAAAGAACATCTATTTAATTCACCTCTATCTCTGTAGAATCGTCCTCATCTCTAATTCCTATGATAGCTTCATCTTCGCTATTTTTGGATCTTAGAGTATGTCATTAGAGCGCATTCGGTATGCACTGGCACAGCCATAGTTACGGGCTGCAGATACATTTTTCTTAATCATTATTGGCTTATTTGTATTATTAATAAATTATCCTAGTGTCTTTCTAAATCATAATACCTGTATTTTTTTGGGCTACAATCTAAAAGTTTATTCTCCACTAATCTATTTTTAAGTTGATGCAAAATTAATTATTTACGCCCACATAACAATATAAATAGGCTCTCGAAATAATTTTTTTAACTACTAAAAAAATCGTTTACCTTAACGCTTAAAGACATTAAAAGTCAAACTCATTAAATCTCTATAAAAACAGTTATAATTGCCTATTTTTAGGGCATTTTTTTAAAGATTCAATTTTGAAACTATTGTTACTTTATGAAAACAGCAAATGAATCAAAAAAACAAGGTCAAAGCCTTTGTTTATCAATAAAGTAGAAGATTTCCTTCCATTTCGCACCACTTTAAGTACTTTTTAATATTTATTTGCTGCCATAATTGTGCATTTTCACCCTCTAATCACCATTCTTTTGGCATCAATACGATACCAATTTGTGTGCAAATTTACGGGTAAACCGACACAAAAAAAGGAATAAAATTAGAACAAAAAAAGAGGGCAAAAGAAAGATGAGAAGGGAGAAAAATATGAACAGAAAAAAAGGGAAACTATAAGGGCAAAAAGAAGAAAAAGATAAAACAGAAATAGAAAAAAAGGAAGGACAAGAAAAGAGTAACACAAGTGGAGAAAGTGGAAGGTATATTAAAAGAAAAAAAGCGATGCAATTGCCCTATAAAAAGAAATGTTATTACACGCTAATAGCAATCCTTTTTAGCCTCTAAAAGCATAGCTATTGCAAGTCACTTTGGCAAGCCTTATAAATAAATAGGAGCGAGGGGGATATAAGAAAAGGTGAGAACTGTTTTTGTTCTCACCTTAATATAAGGGCGTTCAGCAATCCTTTAAATCATACAAAATGGTTCTATCGTTCTATAGTCACTACCGAATCGATAGGTGTTTTAAGGTGTTTGCCCAATGTAAAGGGCTGCCGAACTTACGTAAATATTCAATTAAAGGATAATTATTATTTTACGTATTTCTTTCCATTGATGATGTAAACACCCTTGAAGTCTTTGCTTAAACCTTCTGCAGTGTTACCAATCACACGACCATAAGCGTCGTAGATGTTGCTGTTTTTGTTTGCATCATTGCTCAATTCCAACTCTTCTATTCCTGTAACAGTGTCGCTTGTGCCGTTAAGTATAACACCATCGATAGAGATGTTCAAGCGTTTGATAGCCGAAGCTGTTGGGTTAATTGGCTCAATCCAGCAACGGAATCCCTTCACGGTGTGTGCCTTTGAGGTGCGATACCAGTATCCGTCTTTATTCAATACGAATGAGTTCGCAGGAATAATAGCATTGGTATGGTTCACATAAGTACCACGATAGCGCAATGAAGTAGCACCAAATGTAGAGTGTTTGTAAGGCTCTTCGATGTTATCTGCTGATGGAGCAGTATCTAAATTCACGTTTGGAATAGTGAAATAAGTGCCTGTAACCGATATTTCTTGCTTACCTGTTGTAGGCGAAATCACAGTAAATATCTTTTTCTTCTGTTGCATTTTTCGAATGTCTTTGCAGGGTAGATGAGGTATAGTTTACCTGCCTCAATCACCTTATTGTGTTTGTTTGCAGCACCAAGAGCAACGCTTTCAAACTCGATCAAGGTTTCTTTCACTGCACTTGGACCCTTAAATTTAGATACCTTTGCATTGCTACCGAAAGCCTTTTTCTACTTGATCTCCAGTTAAATCGAATGGGAAGATGATGCTATTCCATTGGTTTTCCTTGAACGCTCTCTGCATAACTAAGGTTCTTGCAGTGGTTGCATCAACTTGCTTTTTCGATGTATTCACGGTCTGAACGGTCTTCATCTAAGACGACTCATGTTCACACCTGCGTATTGAATCTTAAAGTCATCGAAAGCTACAACGTCGCCCCTTAGAACTCTATTTCCTGTTACTTCAACTCCCAATGTGATGGTTGTACTAAAGTTTCTGTCGTTTTTATCACCATCAACATAAATCATTACGTTGTTATTAGCATATTCTCCCTCAAGGAATTTACGACCTCTATCAAGGTAGCTTCTCATATTTGAGATGTCGGTAATGCTATAAAGCTCAGCAGATTTACTTGCATAAGCCTTTTGTTCCGTTGTTATCTTTAGCGAAAAGTTTTTGCTGTTATGTCGGTATTTCCACTCTTATAAGTAAAGCCTTTACATGAGATGATATACCAACCTGGGTTATGTACGGTTACAGTTTGGCTCATTGTACCTGTTTTTTTGCTTGGAATTCTGCATGCGAAAGCATACCTGATGTTGGATAATTAAGCACACCTACGTCATTATATAGCGATCCTGCAGGCGTAATATCCCAGTTAGTTGAACGTATTCTCGAACGCATAATCCATGGATCTTTCATCACATAGCTCACATTTGCAGGCTCTTCGTTGGCTCTATACATATCTTTAATCATGCCCTTAAGGTCTTTTAAGGTCACAATCTTCCACAAAGATAAAGAGTCTGCCATAGCTTTCACCGTATTAAAGTCTTGTTCATAATCAACAGTGGTATTGTCTCCTGTAAGACTTTTACTTGCTACTACATACAATTCTTTGCTATATGTCCATGTAGTATCAGCCGAAGTACCAGTTTTGTCTGCTCCTGTTTTTCTCAACAAGAGTACCATTTTGATACGCACTTAGATAGTACATGTGTGTATTTGCATCGGTTCCGTTTACCTTAGTGAGGCGAATTCGAGGGCGTTCGTATAATGCACGGGAAGGAATTGTACGGTCTACGTATATCTGTCCTGCAGGAGTCATGGCAAAACTTGCACCTATTTCAGTTTGAACTCCTTTCGAATAGAAACGGTAACCATCTGGATCTGCAGGCAAACTTCCATCTCTTGTTACATAGAAAGGCAAACCTGTTGATCCTAAGTCTCACCGATGTTCCCCAAGGACCACCAGGCATTATAAACTTCTTTAGACCGACATTATAAAGATAAACCTGCTTATCGTCAGCATTAGTTGCTGTTAATATCTCGTTAATGTCGTGTCCTTTAAAATATGCAGGATATGTTTTTTGTGTTTGTGCGCTAACATTTGCAGATGCAAAAAGAGCCGCAACAACTGCCATTGTTTTTGCTTTTTCGAACCCAACTTAGTCAACAACTTTTTTTGCTATAGCTGCGCCTTTATTTGTTTTTGAACTTCATTGTTTTTAATTTGTTAAAATGTTTTTTTGTAATAAATACTCGTTCTTTTTAGTATGTAAGAATGAATGTGGTTTATGTCTTCTTGAGTTATTTTTAATTGTATTTTTATCATGTCATTCTTAATTAAAAGAACATCTATTTAATTCACTTCAATCTCTTCAGAATCGTCCTCATCTCTAATTCCTACGATAGCTTCATCTTCGCTATTTCGGATCTTAGAGTATGTCATTAGAGCGCATTCGGTATGCACAGGGACAGCCATAGTTACAGGCTGCAGATACATTTTTTTAATCATTATTGGCTTATTTGTATTAAATTAATAATTATCCTATTGTCTTTCTAAATCGTAATGCCTGTGTTTTTTTGGCTACAATCTAAAAAGTTTATTCTCCATTAATCTGTTTTTAAAGTTGATGCAAAATTAATTATTTGCGCCCACATAACAATATAAATAGGCTTCCAAAATAACCTTTTTTTAACCACTAAGATTCGTTTACCTTAACGCTTAAAGACATTAACATTCAAATTAATTAAATCTCTATAAAACAGTTATAATTGCCTATTTTTAGGGCATTTTTTTAGAAAAATTGATTTTTGAAACTATTGTTACTTTTATGAAAACAGCAAATGAATCAAAAACAAGGTCAAAAGCCTTTATTTACCAATAAAGTAGAAGATTTCCTTTCATTTTCGTGCCAATTTAAGTATTTTTAATATTTATTTATTGCCATAATTGCGCATTTTCACCCTCTAATCACCATTCTTTAGGCATCAATACGATATCAATTTGTGTGCAAATTTACGGGTAAACTCGACACAAAAAGGAATAAAATTAGAACAAAAAAAGAGGGCAAAAGAAAGATGAGAAGGAAGAAAAGATGGACAAAAAGAGGGGACTATAAGGGCGTAAAGAAGAAGAGATAGAATGTAAAGAGGGGTCTATAAGGAAGAAAAAGAAGAAAAGATAAAAACAGAAATAGGAAAAAGGAAGGACGAGGAAAGAGTAACACAAGTGGAGAAAGGAGAAGGTATATTAAAAAGAAAAAAG
>BNJT01001985.1_pt1 | contig 15562 bp, 25 predicted proteins | sample 8540491 | NCBI WGS metagenome assembly BNJT01 (sample SAMD00202455, study PRJDB9452) | human saliva metagenome | host: Homo sapiens
AACTATTAGGATAGAGTATAACAAAAACTGATTCAGGGGAGTTATTTCGAGTCGGTTTTTTTAAAAGATTAGGGTGTCAATAACTTTATAAAATAACAAAACTATGCTATAGTGATTCAAATGTCAAAAGATATGAGTAAGTTGCCATTTTTTGAAAAATGAGCGGAATACTAATATTTTTACAAGTGCCATACGAACTGAGGCTGTAGTATCCTGTATCAATGGGTTTTAAATGCTTTTGATACCTATATCATATAACAATTAAAGTATTAACTTTTTGTAAGCTGACGATTTAGCAGATTATAGATTAAGATGATATAACAATTTTTTTAATAACAATTAAACAAGGAGTACCACTTTGTTAAAGAATATAATTCAAAAAGAAAAAAATCACTCTCAGATAGCCCGAAATCAAATGATAATTGGCTTATAAAGAAATCTTTACGTATTATTATTTTTACTTGTTGTAGCCATTTTTTTATTCTCTGCCTTTGATGTCAGGCTAAAGATAGTAGAATACAGAATTACATCAGAAAAAATTGTAAACCCTATTAAAATTGCCCTTGTAACAGATTTACACTCCTGCAAATACGGAAAAAATCAGAAAACCTTAATAGATGCTGTAGTTAAGCAAAACCCTGATATAGTTCTCCTTGGAGGGGATATATTTGATGACAAAATTTCTGATGTGAATACAGAATTATTTTTAGCAGGAATAAGAGGAAAATACCCTTGCTATTATGTAACAGGCAATCACGAGTACTGGAGCCGCCGTGTAGACAAAATGCTTGATATCCTGAGAAAGTATAATGTTACTATTTTTAGACGGAAAAAGCGAAACCTTAGAAGTTAACAATCAGAAAATAAGCATTAGTGGCATTGATGATCCTGATGCAAATTTCTATACCGGCAAAGGTGAGGGCTTTTATGCTCAGCTTGATGAAATAAACCAAACAAAGGACAATAGCCTGTATACCATCTTACTTGCTCACCGCCCTTCATATGTTAATAAATATCTGGATTACAATTTTGACCTTGTACTCTCAGGCCACGCTCATGGCGGTCAGTGGAGAATACCTTTTCTTCTAAACGGAGTATTTGCGCCTGATGAAGGCTTCTTTCCTAAGTATGCAGGCGGGCAGTACGATTTTCCTAACGGCAAAATGATAGTAAGCCGCGGTCTTGCAAGAGAAAGCACAAGAGTTCCAAGAATATTTAACCGTCCTGAATTGGTAATTGTTAACTTAGAACTTCAAAATTAGCTCTTTGCTATTAATTATCTCCCTGCCTGAGCTTGTCCCTCGCCTATAAACTTAGCTTTATCAGCACAGGACAAAGGCAGGTACATTTCCTTATATTATCTGGATTACACTACGAATAAAGCTTATCGTAATTACAATCTTAAGTATAATACTCCCTGTTAACTCGTCGCCCGGGTTAGAATTACTCCACCTCAACCAGCTTTCCATTATCCATTACAAATGGCTTTTCAAGACCTTCACCTGTATAATCAGCATATTTCCCTGAAGATACTTGTAGCATTCTTCTTTTGTCGCAAACTTAATAGCCTGATAAGGCTCTTCAAAGGTTAACTTTTCTACAAATAAATATCCGCCTTTGTAAGGTACCATAACTCCTACATGACCTACAAAGAGATACTCTCCATCAAGGTTGTCATGCAGCACTACAGAGAGCATCCTTGCATTTTCATCAAACTTTACATTCTCAAAGTATTTTTTTCCATATTTTTAGCGTGAACCTTAACATCTTCAGTAGCCTCAGTCTTTACTCTTGAGAATAATACGTTGAATGCCTCCTTGTCCTTCTTATCAAAGAGCTTTCCCTTATCTATCGAGTCATTGTCTAGAAACAATAGCTCTCCATCACTTTTTATACTTGAAACCTTTCCAAAGGTTGCTGATTTTTCTCTACATCATACTCTGTTGTACCAAACTTCGTAAAAATCTCCATGAAGCCCAACACTTCCAACTATCTCATTGTATTCTACTCGTATAATATCTTTTATATACAAAACTACATGTATCCTGGTTAATAAGTTACTAAATAAATATTATTCAATCGGCTTCGTAAACCCATGATATAATTGTCCCGGTGTCAATCAGGTAATAGTTCTTTTTTTCTCCTGTTGAACCAGTAATGGTTGCTTCATTGAAAGTCTGTTCCCCTGACATGGAAGTTAGCTTCAAAACAGGCTGGCTGTTTGCTTAAGTTTATGGACAACCATTTAGCAGTGTGGTTTCGCATCTGTCCATCTTAAGTCGGATTCTTATATGCGAGGGTGCCGATGCTCCATGATCATGTGTTTTACCAAGCCGATTGAACATTCTAATCTAAAACGAAAGGAGGTGATAACTATGAACACACTTTACGTCGGTCTTGCCTGGAAACAGCATCAGTCTGGCGTATTTGAAGCCGAAATAACAAAGGCTTATACCATCCGGCAACCGATTTTTAAAGTATTATCTGTGTGAAGTCGCATTTTCTCTTGTAAGATGCGACAAGGAATACGGCGACTTCTATCACCTTAAGTATAAAGAGGTGAACATATATCAACACAAACGTGCACTCGCATTAACTTCCTGTAAATTTGTGCGTTTAGTCTTTCGACTGCTGAAAGACAATCGCCTATATACCTCAGCACGATAGTTTACTGTCTGCTGAATTCCAGTCGTCCTGCCCATTTTTAAATGTGGCCGACAGGAGCTTAGGTGGTCGTTTTTTTGTTTTCATAAAATATATTAAAAATAAAAAGATTTTTACGAGTCAGTTTTTGTAAAAACGATTGACAGATATATTTTTTTATGTAATACTGTGTAATTGAGTTAGGGAGTACTAACAAAAAGCGCTATAAACAATCAATTTCATTTTATATTCATGGAGGACATATGAAAAAGATATCTATCTATATTGGCACCGGCGATTTGCATTGATGATAACAGGTTGCGGAAAAAGCGACTGATACAGCGACTACAGCAGAGAGCAGTTCCGTACAGAGCGAAAGTCAGTCTGAGGGTAAGCAAGGAGAGTAAAGGCTGACATCGGTAATGAAAAATTATGTTTATGCAAAGATAAGCATTCCATATGCTGACTACTACTATGGAGAGATAAATAATGTAGAGCCTGAAGCTGAGCCTGAGAAACTTACTGCAAAGCTTGAGTGCTCCGGATGCGGCGACAGATATCAGAAGTGACGGAAATTATGATGCTGTAAGCTCCGTAACCAATAAAAAGGTTGAAAAAGTTTACAACAGCAGTATCGGAAGTTGTTGGTGACGGATCAACAATTTCAGGAGTGAAAGATGTAAATATCGCTATTTCCAAGTCACTTTATGAGGGATGCTAAGAAGGCAATTGAGGAGAAAAAAAGAGTCAACTAACCCTCTTCTTACATTTGTAGCTGAAATTAAAGAGACTACAGATCAAACACCTGCAGAGTATAAGGTGTTAAACTCAGACAGTACATTCTCAAAAGACAGTTGGAAATACTGTTAAAAATGATTTGGAGTCAACAATTACAACTACTTCAAACTATGGAAATTATCAAATTGATATAAAGGACTTGGAAGTTGAAATTGACAATGTTCAAGGTGTTGTTATAGAAACAAAAGAAGGTAAGAAGTACGGTATGGAACATTTGGAGAATATCTGGCTTTTCACCTGAAGAACTTGCATTTGCAGAGACACCGTTTACAGAGAATCATGGAAATGCACAGGCATATATACGTTATCAGGATTTACCGGGACAGACAATTTCAAAGATTACATACTTACTTAATGATGCCGATGATATAGAGGTAGATACAGATTTATTCTGCAAGCTTTTGGCACCTGAGAACTACAGCATTAAGGGTGATGAGAGTGCTAATTATACTAAGGACGGCTCACAGATTAAGTTTGAAATAACCTCAGATGATACTAAGTACAGCATCGGAAGAATAGTATCAAAGAAGAAAGATGTTGATATAGCAAACGTAAAGGAAGATAACGGTACTTTGAATCTTCCAAAGGAACTTGTACCGGGCAAGTATCAGTTTATATTTACAAATGATAAATATGCTGATTTGAGTTTTACAGCAGTTATAAATTCAAATTTGAATGCGGAACAGTTCCACTTTGAGAACAATGCTCTTAAACTTGATGAAAATGAGGCAGGACTTACTGTAAAGGATTATATAAGTGCTATTACTTATGCAAAGGTAAATGATACAGAGTATAAGGGCGGCAAGGGTAGAAAGTTTGGAAAAGTTGCATTTAATGAAGATGGAAGCATAAATTTGGATGCAAAATACAGTTCAGACGGTAAGGATGAGCCTGTATTTGCAGAAGCAGGAACATATACAGTTGTTCTTAAGGCTGACGGATATCCTGATTTAACAATTGAGGTAACAAAATAATGAGATTGGTCGCATGTCTTATTGTGGCATTGGCTTTTTTTGCAATTTTAGAAAAGCCTATAAAAAAACATGCAACATATTTTTTTACATCGGAACAATTATAATAAGTATTCTTTTCTATAATGGCACCTAAGAAAGGACTGCCTTTTTGTAGTTGATTACCTTGTAAAGAATATATTAACAAGAGGCACCTTAGCGGGTGCTCTCTTTATCCTGGTTATGGTGGCATCGGTGTGTCCACAGGCAAAAATGAGAGGCTTATTGCTACGTACAAGAGGTGAGATGGCGATTATAAGCGGCATTATTTACTCTTACTCATAATATTGCCTATGGGCAGTACTACTTTGTAAAACTCTTTACAAAATATATCCGAGCTGGATACGGTAAGAATATTTGTCGCAGTACTTTCACTGATAATGATAATACTTTTGATTCCATTGACTATTACATCTTTTTATGGTTATCAGAAGAAAAATGAATCCTAAGAAATGGAAATCACTGCAAAAAGCTTTCATATGTTTTTTTATGGATTGTTGTTTATGCACATAGCATTGATATTCAGCATATCTATATTGAAAGGGCACTTGGATACACTTATTGATTTAACGGTTTATTCACTTATATACATAGTTTATCTTATTATAAGGGCTAAGAAGCATAAAAAACAAAGAGTTATAAGTGTAGTTTTTGCTGTAGCGGTTTGTAGTGTGTATGCAGCTCTTGCTGTATTTGGATTTAGAGCGACAAGAAGTTATGAAGCGGAAGAAAAGAAGAAGAGACTACCGTTTCATCGGAGACAACTCTGTCATCAGAAATTACATGTAAAGATGGTACATATGAAGGTAGTGCTACAGGATACAGCGGTAAGATGACTGTAGCCGTAACTATTTCATGCGGAGAAATCACGGAGATAAAGATAGTTGACACAGGGGATGATGAGGAGTATTTAATAGATGCAAGGGATGTGATTCCTGAAATCATAGAAAAACAATCATTGGATGTGGATACTGTAAGTGGTGCTACACACAGTTCTAAAAGGAATAATCAAAGCAGTAGGGAAAAGCACTTGAAAGTGCAATGGAGTAATCTATTTTATAAAAGACCCGAGTGAGAACTTGGGTCTTTTTATGTAATAAAATATTTAGAAATATTACAGTAAAAATATATATATCTTACAAAAATATTAAAATGTTAATATAAACTTTATTATTAATTTTTGCTATAATATTGTGATAATTTACACATTATAGTATACTTTATATAAGTTATTCAACGAAATACTGAAGAGACGTACATGAAGACAGGAGGAGTGACTATGAATAGTATACGTAAATTGAGGCTACACAGGGGAATGACACAAAAAGGAATTTGGCGATATTATCGGAGTCAAGCAAGAAACGGTATGTAAGTATGAAGGTAAAAATTCAAATGTAAGTTTAAGTGTACTACAAAAGATAAGCGATAAATTTGATATACCGGTAGAAGAACTGCTTGAAGATAAGATAGACAATTATATAAGCACCGGTAATAGAAAAATGCAAGTAATGAAATAAAAGCAAATATAATAGCCAGAGTTAAAAGGTTAAACAGTTACAAATTAAAGAAATTATTGGAATTTTTTTATCAATTCTGGATGAGGATTGAAAAATATAATGTTCAATGAGGGTGGGTAAAATATTAAATTTCAATGATGTACTGTAAAAAAATTCAAAAGTTATTTTTTTATGGCAAGATTACTACATATGATAATCGTTGATATGCACAGTTTTACAAGAAAAAAATTATTTAATACGCTAAAATTAATTCAAATACAACGGAGCGTGGTATCAGGTATTGCCAATAGGGTAATAGTTAGTATAATGAAAATATCAAACTTTTTACATGATGTTTGGTTTGATATCTATTTTTCTTATAGAAAGTAAACTTTCTAATCTGTGTATTCTAAAAATTCTACAAAAGTTCTAAACATCATGACATGTCGGTGCACCGACTATTTTTTCCACACATAGCCGGGTATTTAATATTAGGGCATTATACCCGGCTATATTTAATACTTCTGAAATCAATTCTGAAAACTTCTAAAGACAATGGAATCAAAAATAATTCTCTGATATAATAAAGGAGCAGATATGCAAGAAAAAGATATAACCCAAAAGATGCTTGAAAGACACAATGATGTTTTTCGGATATAGTAAATGTATTGTTGTTTGGCGGGAAGAAAGTGGTGGAGGAAGAATCACTTTTGATGCAACTACTGACAGCATATTAAAGATAGAGGGAAGAGTACGATTTCAAGACAGGGATGTTGCAAAATACTGGAAAGACAGTCAGATAAATATAGCATTATTTGGGATTGAGAATCAGACAAATCCGGATAAATTTATGCCGCTTAGAGTAATGGGATATGACGGATTGGAGTATACAAGGCAGGTCAGAAAAGAATGCGATGGTGAAAATAAATATCCTGTAATCACCTTAGTATTATATCTTGGTTATGATAAAAATGGATATACCCTAAGAATCTATTTGGAGCTTTAGATATCGATGAAGGACTGAAACCTTATGTAAAATGACTATAAAATCAATTTGTTTGAGATAGCATACCTGGATAGAGAAATAATAGACTATTTTACAAGCGACTTTTGGATACTTGCAGATTATTTGTATTAAATGCGAGTAAACAGGAACTATGTTGCAGATAAGAAGGCAATAGGTCATATAGAGGAATTACTAATGCTAATGTCTGCAATGACAGGAGATAAAAGGTTTGAAGAGATTATAGATGAAAGCAAGTACGAAGGAGGTTGTGAATATGTGTGAAGTATTGGATATAGTTGAGGCCAGAGGAATAGAAAAAGGAATAGAAAAGGGCAGAGAAGAGGCAGAGAAGAAGGTGCTGATTTAGTAAGCAGGTTAAATACGATACTGGCTAAGGAAGGTGATCTGGACAAGATAATAAAAGCCAATACAGATAAGAAATATCGCAATGAGCTTTTTGAAGAGATATAATCTTTTAAATGATTATGGAAAATATTAAAATTAAATGATGTAGTATAAAAATTTAGTACTGTTTTTATGTCAATATCAACATAAGAAAATTGTCTATGTGCACAGTTTTACAAGATAAATTTATTTAATACGCTAAAATTAATCAGAATACAATGAAACGTGGTATCAGGTATTTGCCAATAGGGTAATAGTTAGTATAATGGAATCATCAAACTTTTTAAATGATGTTTGGTTTGATATCTATTTTCTTATAGAAAGTAAACTTTCTAATCTGTGTATTCTAAAAATTCTACAAAGTTCTAAACATCATGACATGTCGGTGCACCGACTATTTTTCCCACATAGCCGGGTATTTAATATTAAGGGCATTATACCCGGCTATATTTAATACTCTGAAATCAATTCTGAAAACTTCTAAAGACAATGGAATCAAAAATAATTCTCTGATATAATAAAGGAGCAGATATGCAAGAAAAAAAGATATAACCCAAAAGATGCTTGAAAGACACAATGATGTTTTTTCGGATATAGTAAATGTATTGTTGTTTGGCGGGAAGAAAGTGGTGGAGGAAGAATCACTTTTGATGCAACTACTGACAGCATATTAAAGATAGAGGGAAGAGTACGATTTCAAGACAGGGATGTTGCAAAATACTGGAAAGACAGTCAGATAAATATAGCATTATTTGGGATTGAGAATCAGACAAATCCGGATAAACTTATGCTGCTTAGAGTAATGGGATATGACGGATTGGAGTATACAAGGCAGGTCAGAAAAAGAATGCGATGGTGAAAAATAAATATCCTGTAATCACCTTAGTATTATATCTTGGTTATGATAAAAAAATGGATATACCCTAAGAATCTATTTGGAGCTTTAGATATCGATGAAGGACTGAAACCGTATGTAAATGACTATAAGATCAATTTATTTGAGATAGCATATCTGGACAGAGAAATAATAGATTCTTTTTAAAAAGTGACTTTTTGGATACTTGCAGATTATTTTGTATCAAATGAGAGTAAATAAGAATTATATTGCAGATAAAGAAATCAATAGGTCATATAGAGGAATTACTAATGCTAATGTCTGCAATGACAGGAGATAAAAAGGTTTGAAGAGATTATAGATGAAGCAAATACGAAGGAGGTTGTGAATATGTGCAGTATTGGATATAGTTGAGGCAAGAGGGATAGAAAAAGGCAGAGAAGAAGGTGCCGATATAATAAGCAGGTTAAAATACAATACTTGCGAAGGAAGGTGATCTGGACAAGATAATAAAAGCCAATACGGATAAGAAATATCGCAATGAGCTTTTTAAAAAAAGTACAATCTTTTTAAGGGATTACGAAAAGTAAATATATTGATAAAAATCGCGATACCGACTCGGTACGAGGTTTTTATAATGGGTATTAAAAATATTAAATTTGTATGATGGGTTATAAAAAAATTTAGTACTGTTTTTTATGTCAATATCAACATAAGAAAAATTGTCTATATGCACATTTTTACGAGATAAATTTATTGAATACGCTAAAATTAATCAGAATACAACGAAACGTGGTATCAGGTATTGCCAATGGGGGTAATAGTTAGTATAATTGAATCATCAAACTTTTTACATGATGTTTGGTTTGATATCTTTTTTCTTATAGAAAGTAAACTTTCTAATCTGTGTATTCTAAAAAATTCTAAAAAGTTCTAAACATCATGAAATGTCGGTGCACTGACTATTTTTCCCACACATAGCCGGGTATTTGATAGTAGGGGCATTATACCCGGCTATATTTAATACTTCTGAAATCAATTCTGAAAACTTCCAAAAGACAATGGAATCAAAAAAATAATTCTCTGATATAATAAAGGAGCATATATGCAAGAAAAAGATATAACCCAAAAAGATGCTTGAAAGACATAATGATGTTTTTGGATATAGTAAATGTATTATTGTTTGGCGGGAAGAAAGTTGTGGAGGAAGAAAGCACTTTTTGATGCCGTTACAGATAGTGTATTAAAGATAGATAAAAGAGTGAGAATTCAAGACAGAGATGTTGCAAAAATATTGGAAAGACAGTCAGATAAATATAGCATTATTTGGGCTTGAGAATCAGACAACACCCAATAAATTAATGCCGTTTAGAGTCATAAGCTATGACGGCACAGAATATGGTAAGCAGTCGAGAACTGAAAATATTGATAATAAAAATATCCTGTAATTTCTTTAGTATTATATCTGGGCTATGAACAGAAATGGTTGTACCCCAAAAAAATCTGCTAGGAATAATAGACGTTGATGAGAAATTAAAAACCATATGTAAATGACTATAAGATCAATTTGTTTGAGATAGCATATCTGGACAGAGAAATAATAGATTCTTTTTAAAAGCGACTTTTGGATACTTGCAGATTATTTGTATCAAATGCGGGTAAATAAGAATTATGTTGCAGATAAGAAATCAATAGCACATGTAGAAGAATTGCTAATGCTAATGTCTGCAATGACAGGAGATAAAAGGTTTGAAGAGATTATAGATGAAGCAAACACGAAGGAGGTTGTGAATATGTGCGAAGTATTGGATATAGTTGAGGCAAGAGGGATAGAAAAAGGTGCCGATATAATAAGCAGGTTAAATACAATACTTGCGAAGGAAGGTGATCTGGACAAGATAATAAAAGCCAATACGGATAAGAAATATCGCAATGAGCTTTTAAAAAAGTACAATCTTTTAAGGGATTACGAAAAGTAAATATATTGATCAAAAAAATCGCGATACCGACTCGGTACGCGGTTTTTATAATGGGTATTAAAATATTAAATTTGTATGATGAGTTATAAAAATTTGATGCGTTTTTTATGGCAATATGACCATAAGAAAATCGTCTATATGCACAGTTTTATGAGATGGATTTGTTGAATGCGCTAAAATTAATTCAAATACAACGGAACGTGGTATCAGGTATTGCCAATAGGGTAATAGTCAGTATAATGGAATCATCAAACTTTTTACATGATGTTTGGTTTGATATCTATTTTCTTATAGAAAGTAAACTTTCTAATCTGTGTATTCTAAAAATTCTACAAAGTTCTAAACATCATGAAATGTCGGTGCACCGACTATTTTCCACACATAGCCGGGTATTTGATAGTAGGGTCATTATACCCGGCTATATTTAATACTTCTGAAATCAATTCTGAAAACTTCTAAAGACAATGGAATCAAAAATAATTCTCTGATATAATAAAGGAGCAGATATGCAAGAAAAAGATATAACTCAAAAAATGCTTGAAAGACACAATGATGTTTTTTCGGATATAGTAAATGTATTATTGTTTGGTGGTAAGAAAGTGGTAGCGGAAGAAACACTTTTTGATTCCGTTACAGATAGTGTATTAAAGATAGATAAAAGAGTGAGAATTCAAGACAGAGATGTTGCAAAATATTGGAAAGACAGTCAGATAAATATAGCATTATTTGGGCTTGAGAATCAGACAACACCCAATAAATTAATGCCGTTTAGAGTTATAAGCTATGACGGCACAGAATATGGTAAACAGTCAAGAACTGAAAATATTGATAAGAAAAAAATATCCGGTAATTTCTTTAGTATTATATCTGGGTTTTGAACAGAAATGGTTGTACCCCCAAAAAAATCTGCTTGGAATAATATATGTTGATGAGAAATTAAAACCATATGTAAAATGACTATAAGATCAATTTGTTTGAGATAGCATATCTGGACAGAGAAATAATAGATTCTTTTTAAAAGTGACTTTTTGGATACTTGCAGATTATTTGTATCAAATGCGAGTAAATAAGAATTATGTTGCAGATAAGAAATCAATAGCACATATAGAAGAATTGCTAATGCTTATGTCTGCAATGACAGGAGATAAAAGGTTTGAAGAGATTATAGATGAAGCAAACACGAAGGAGGTTGTGAATATGTGCGAAGTATTGGATATAGTTGAGGCAAGAGGGATAGAAAAAGGAATAGAAAAAGGCAGAGAAGAAGGGATAGAAAAAGGCAGAGAAGAAGGTGCCGATATAATAAGCAGGTTAAATACAATATTGGCTAAGGAAGGTGATCTGGACAAGATAATAAAAGCCAATACGGATAAGAAATATCGCAATGAGCTTTTAAAAAAGTACAATCTTTTAAGGGATTACTGGATGTAAATATATTGATCAAAAAATCGCGATACCGACTCGGTACGCGGTTTTTTTATAATGGGTATTAAAATATTAAATTTGTATGATGAGTTATAAAAATTCGATGCGTTTTTTTATGGCAATATGACCATAAGAAAATCGTCTATATGCATAGTTTTACGAGATAAATTTATTGAATACGCTAAAAATTAATTCAAATACAACGGAACGTGGTATCAGGTATTGCCAATAGGGTAATAGTTAGTATAATGGAATCATCAAACTTTTTACATGATGTTTGGTTTGATATCTATTTTTCTTATAGAAAGTAAACTTTCTAATCTGTGTATTCTAAAAATTCTACAAAGTTCTAAACATCATGACATGTCGGTGCACCGACTATTTTTTTCCACACATAGCCGGGTATTTGATAGTAGGGTCATTATACCCGGCTATATTTGATACTTCTGAAATCAAATCTGAAAAACTTCTAAAGACAATGGAATCAAAAATAATTCTCTGATATAATAAAAGGAGCATATATAAAGTTCTTTTTACAAGCGACTTTTTGGATACTTGTGAGACTATTTGTATCAGATGTGAGTAAACAGGAACTATGTTGCAGATAAGAAGGCAATAGGTCATATAGAGGAATTACTAATGCTGATGTCTGCAATGACAGGCGATAAAAAGGTTTGAAGAAATTATAGATGAAGCAAATACGAAGGAGGTTGTGAATATGTGTGAAGTATTGGATATAGTTGAGGCCAGAGGAATAGAAAAGGGCAGAGAAGAAGGTGCTGATTTAATAAGCAGGTTAAATACAATACTTAGCTAAAAAAGGTGACATGGACAAGATAGTAAAAGGCAAACACGGATAAGAAATATCGCAATGAGCTTTTTGAAGAAATATAATCTTTTAAATGATTATGTAAAAATATTAAAATTAAATGATGCAGTGTAAAAAAATTCTATAAATTTATTTTAAAAATCCCAAAATATTATCAAATTATTAAGGCGTCCTATAAAAATTGTAAGTTCATTTTACAAATGAAACATTGTACAATTGCATTGTTGAGAAAATCTGAATATCTTTAAAGTTTAAAACTAAAAATTCAAATTTATACGGAGGTTTGTTTATGAAAAAATCAATTGTTTTGGCAAGTATCTTAGCTGTCAGTGTTTTAGCTGTCGGATGTGGAAAAAGGCGCCGATAAAACAGAAAACAAGGAGAGCAAAGCAGACGCTGTAGTTGAGTCATCAAAGGAAGAAACTACTGAAGAGACTACAAAAAGCTGAGAGTAAGGTAAATGAGGATGAATTAAAGGCTCCGGGTTACGCACTTGGAGAGATTCCTGAGGTTCCTGTTGTAGTATTACCTCCTCTTGGGATAGATGAGAATGCTGATGCCAAAATAAAGATGGACGCTACAAAAAGCCTTTCATCAGTGCCAGGTATTACAGTAACACCTGTTAAAGTTGAAAATGACCAAATTATAAGAGGTACAACCTCGGTGCAGGTGGAGTGAAAACGGGTCCGGACAGTATGCGGACGGAAATACTACAGTTCAGACTGAAGGAGACGGGTCGGGACAATACATTGACAGTGAAAAAGGAATTACTATACAAAGGGAAACTGACGGATCGGGACAATATCTGGATTCTAAGAAAGGAATTACATTACAAGTGGAAGCAGATGGCTCCGGAAATTATTCAGATGACAGATACGGTATTCATTTAATGGTAGATGCGGATGGAACAGGTTTGTATACAAAGTCGGAAACTAATTTAAGTATATCTGTAGATAATCAGTATGTAATATATAGAGATCAAAAATATGGATATTGAAGTAAACGGTGACGGATCAGGGAAGTTACAAGAATAAGAAAACAGGTCTCGGAATAGAGAATGACGGTAAGGGAAAGGCTGTTATTACTTATAAGGGTGAAGAGAAGGAAGTTGATGTAAAGCCTCTAGTTTACTCATATAAATTACCATTACTCAGATCAGTTCCGGCAGTTCCGTCAATAGAGGCGAACAGTATAATGATTACTTTAGATTCAGGTGTATTATTTGATGTTGATAAACATGATATAAGACCTGAGGCTAAAGAAACTTTAAACGATCTTGCAAAGATTTTGACAGAGGCAAATATAACCGATTTTGAAATAGACGGACATACCGACTCAGATGCGGATGATGCACATAACCAGACACTTTCAGAGAATCGTGCAAAATTCTGTAAAGAGTTATTTACAATCTGCAGGCGTTACTGCTAACATTACTACAAACGGATACGGAGAAAGCAGACCGGTAGCTACAAACGAGACAGCCGAAGGAAAGCAGTTGAATCGACGTGTAGAAATTATTATTCCGGTATTATAAAACTTAAGGCATGTGGTTAGACCATATGCCTTATTTTCTTGTTCATATATTATAAATATAGTATTATAAGTATTGGTTAAAACATTATGATCACCTTTGCAAGGCATTTTTATAGTACAGCATTTTATATATTATATTAAGTATAAAATATTTGGGAGGCTGTTATGAAGCATATTGTAGTTGATTTGGAAATGAACAAAGTTGGAAAAGAGCATAGAAATATAGGATGTACTATGGAGACTATTGAAATAGGTGCTATAATGTTAGATGAAAACTTTCAGGAGATATCATCCTTCAGAACCTATGTAAAACCTGAGTACAATACAAGAATCACATCAATAGTGAGAGATTTGACAGGAATTACCTACGATATGGTTATAAATGCACCCTAAGTTTAACGAGGCATTGAAGATGTTTTCGAACTGGTGTCTTGGTGTAGATGATGATATTAAGATATATGCATGGAGCGATAATGACTACAAGCAAGTTTCAAAGGAGTTAAGACTGAAAAAATATGATATAAACACTATTGAGTCTAAGATATTTTTTAAATGAGTGGAATGATTTTTCAGGAAGAATTCGATAACGAACTTGGTTTCGATAAGCAGGTTTCATTAAGTCTTGCACTTGATATGGCAGGTATTGATTTTTCTTGGCAGGGGAGCACAGTGCACTTGATGATGCAAGAAATACCGCAAAACTTTTTCATGTTTTTAAAGATAGGGAAATGTTTGATATTACACTAAGCAAGATAGCTGAAGCTATGAAACCTACAGAATTCGGGACTTCTCTTGGAAGCCTCTTTGATTTCTCAGGGTTTGAGGTTGCATAAAATATTATAAGGAGAATAATTCTATGAGTACCTGGATGGAAAAATGGGAAGATATAAAAGAAAAATTTGATTGCCCAATGGAATTGGAGTCTTATTTTAGAGAAAAGAAAATAGGTGGGATGACGGTGGACATATTAGATATCGGAAGTATAAATATTTCTTCAGGAAAGATAATAACCTGTGATCCGTTTATAGACTTAGAGGATGCATCTTCCTATATACAGAGGGTGCCAGTAGGAGTATATAAGACAAAAATCTGTGTAGTACCGAGTGAAAAGTGGGGAGACAGATATGCATGTGTCAAGGTGGAAATAAATGAGAATTTGCCAAAGCGCTATGAACTTGCAATGGTTGGAAGTGAGGATATAGAAAGCGAAATTGAGGAAGGTGAATACTACGGATTTGGAGTAGATGCCGGTATGGGATGTATTGCCGATGAAAAGGCACAGAGGGCATTTAAAGATTTCTGGGAAGAGAGAAGAAGTAAGGATAATAGTATCGATCCATACAATAACCTATTTTGTGATCTGCTTGAAGAAAATGCCGGGGCCTATCCAAAGTATCAGATGGAGTATGGAGATTGGCTAAACTTTAGAATACCTGATACTGATGAAAATATTTTGATATTTGCTTCCGGATGGGGAGACGGATATTATCCGACATATTTCGGATATGATGAGAATAATGATATTTGCGGTATCTATATTCAATTTTTTTGATATAGAAGAATCATATAAGGACTGAGCACTGTAAAAGACGGATTTTTAATC
>BNJT01000440.1_pt1 | contig 15508 bp, 27 predicted proteins | sample 8540491 | NCBI WGS metagenome assembly BNJT01 (sample SAMD00202455, study PRJDB9452) | human saliva metagenome | host: Homo sapiens
GGAATAAAGAAAAATTTTCTATAATGAATTCATCAGTTAGGAAATCAGTAAAGAGGGATAAACATGATTGTAGTAAAAATGTAACAAAAATTTGGACAAAAAGTTGCTTTTAGAAGAGATTTCTTTTGAAGTGAATAAAGGAGAAATTTTCGACTTTAGTACCATCTGTCTAGGGAAAACAACGATGATTAAAAATTTTAACGGGACAATTAAATGCCGATAGCGGTCAAAACAGAATTGTTAGGAAAAGTATCCGAGAAGTTAACTCCAGCAGATTTAGAACAAATCGGATTAGTCAGTGATACAAGTGGATTTTTATGAAAACTAAGCCTCTATAAAAATTTCTATAAGCTTTATGCAAAAATTATATGGAAACCAAATGCACGAGTAGATGAAGTGTTAAAACAAGTTGATTTATATGATAGTAAGAACTTAACAGCAGAAAAACTATCAACAGGAATGAAACAAAGAATGTTTCTAGCAAGAGCTTTAATTAATAAGCCACAAGCATTATTCTTAGATGAGCCAACAAGTGGATTAGATCCAACTACTTCTAAGAAAAATCCATGAATTATTATTAGAACTAAAAGAAGCTAGGAACAACAATTTTCCTAACAACTCACGATATGAACGAAGCAACATTATTATGTGACCGTCTAAGTTTATTGAATCGAGGACATTTAATTGAATATGGAACACCAGCTTCGATTATTCAAAAATATAATCACGAGAAAAAGTTCAATTAACATCTCGTGGATGAAACATCATACACAAATTGCTTTTTGAAGAATTAGGACAAACAGATTTAGCACTAAGTTGTTGCTGATTCACTCATGTGAACCAACGTTAGAAGAAATATTTATTCAATTGACAGGAGAGAAATTAAATGATTAAACGATTAACTGCTCTTAATTTGGCTACGCACACAAGCTATTATTAAGTAACAGCACTTTGTTAGCAAACGATTTTATTACCGTATGGATTATTAGTTTTATATAATCAATTTATGAATGCGGATGGACTACATTCTTCATATATGGTATTCATGTGTTTATCATTAGCATTCTCAGTTTCTCTAGGGAAGTTTAACTTCTTTAACAATTGCTGAAGATAAGGAAAAGAAAAACTTGAAATCTTTTATTACTTAGTGGTGTTAGAAATGGAGAATATTTATTATCTGCACTATTTTTATCCAGTCATTATTGGACTTGTAACGATTGTAAGTTTTCCGAAGATTGTAGATGCAGACTTTGGCAAAACATTGGGAGAGAATATTTTGTAGTAGCGATTGTTGTAGGGCTATGTGTTATGTATTATTAAACTTATTAATTGCCTCTCTTTCTAATACTCAATCACAAGCGCAAGTGAATGGTTTAGTACCTATGATGGCTATTTCATTTTTACCATTATTCTCTGGATTGAGTGAGACTGTTTCAAAAATTGCCTCATTATACATTTATGGGAGCGTTTATGCAGACTTCTTTACAAAAAGAAAGTTTTGAGTTAAGTTTTGAAACGATTGTGTACCGTTAGCTTGGTTAGTAGGGTTGTTCTTAGTAAACTTAATTGTATTAAATCCTACAAGAAAAAGAAATCTTTTTAGCAAAACTAACAAGAAAAGCTGTGTAATGGTGAATTAGACTTTTTACACTGTAGTATAAAGGGCGGCAGCAGCCCTAGCAGTGCTCATGCCTCAATTTTGAGCTAGGTCTGGGACTTTCTGTACAAAAACCACATTCCGTGGTTTTTATTATCAATACTACTGTGAAAAGTCTATTCTTGTGGAAGGATCACAATAGGAGTATTGTTAGATGAATTAGGTATTTTTGACTGCATAGTCAAAATACCTTTTTAGTAAATTCTCAATCTAAGTTCTAGTTTTGATACTTAACTAGAAATTACTTTGAAACTTTACATAAGAAAATAGAAGACTAAAAACAGATAAAGAGGAACGAGTTAGACCTATAAGACTGGGCTGAAATATGGTATAATATTATAAATATCGAGTGAAACAAACTTGAATTTGTTGAGGATAAAGTACCTTTTTGTAGAATTACTAAAAAGCAAGTAGATCAATAAAAAGTAAGTTGTGCAGGGACTAATGATAATTTTCACACTCACATTAAGTGAGGTTCAGATGAAAAATATAGATATTTTTGTACATGAAAAATATAACAAAGCTGATTACGAAAAAGGTAGCAGAACATATATATAAAACGTATGACGATTTTATGAAAAGTGATTGCTTTGTTACTTCATTAAAATTTGTTCAAGAACCAGAATTAGAGAAGGAGTTAGTCCGAGGAATATTTCCCAATATCCATTGGAAGATATTTTAGATAAATTTTATGTAGCGATTCAGGATTTTTATGAAGATTTGAATTATACAAGTGATGAGACTTGTTGATTTGGAATTTTCGGCTTTGAGATATGGAAGATATACAGAAACTACTTGGAATCGTAACTAAGCATGTATACAATAAGGAAGATGGGATGTATGTAGAGCTGGTAATTGAATAGTGTATTAAAATAATTACGATATAATTTCACGGGTTCTGATAGTAAATGAACAGATATTTGTTCAAAAAGATAGTTACAAATCCCAGTTTGTTAAAGTAAAATAATTAAATAAAAACAATAATATAGCAACTTATGAAACAGTAAATCGAAAAAGGGTTACTGTGTCTAAAAATGGAAAGGAGGACACATGGAAGAAGAAAAAGAGATATAAAAACTACAACATAAACAGCTAATAATGGATATTGAAAAACAAAATATACTGTAAATCTACATTTTAAGAAAAGCACAGGCGAAACATACAAAGGTAAAATACTGAAGTTAATCAAGAGAGAAATAGAGAAGATATAAATTTATCAAAGAAATTTTTGTTTATATCCTTGACAAATCTTTCCGAATTATTTAGTTTGAATTTCTCACTTGACTATAAAAATTATTCCAAAATAAGCTATAATAAGTCAGACAAATAGTAGTGAGTGAGGATAGAGATGAAAAATGACCGTATAGAAGTACAAATTGAAGATTTGACGTACGAAGGAATGGGCGTTGCGAAAGTAGATGGATTTCCTCTTTTTATTGAAAAATGCGCTGCCTGGAGAAAAAGTAGTAGTTCATGTTTTAAAAAGTGGGGAAAAAATTTGGCTATGCCAAAAGTTGTTGAATGGGTATCGACGAGTCCTGACCGTATTCCATTAGTTGATCCAAATGGAACTCGAGTGGGAACAATGCCTTTACAACATATGAAATATGAAGCTCAATTGTACTTTCAAACAAAAACAAGTGAAACATGTCATGAATACAATCGCGAAAATGCGCAGAGTTAGAAGTTCGTCCAACGATTGGAATGGAACATCCATTTGGATACCGGAACAGCGCAAATCCTGTCAGAATGGTGAATGGATTATTAACAACAGGATTTTTCAAGAAAAACTCACACGACTTAGTTCCAATGGAAGATTTTCATATTCAAGATCCGAAATTGATTGCTTGATTGTAGCAGTGCGTGATATTTTAAGAAAGTATCCAGTGGTAGCGTATGATGAGGCGAACCATACTGGTGAATTGAAGCATATTATGTGCGCGACGATACTGCGTGACGAAGCAGCAAGTGATGATTATTTTCGTGACGAGAATAAAGTTGTTACCACAAGCTGATGCGATTGTCAGAGATATTACAACGGCTCATCCAGAAGTGGTATCTATTGTGCAAAATATCCAACCGAAACCAACGAATGTAATCATGGGACATGAGACGAAAGTGTTATTCGGGGAAGACGTGTACGAAGAGAAATTGTTCGAATTCACGTTCAAGATTAGCGCGCGTTCGTTTTCCAAGTCAATACCGTGCAAAACCGAAGTGCTCTATCAACAAGCAATTGACGCTGCGGACTTGAAGAGCGGAGAGACGGTCGTGGATGCGTATTGCGTGAATCGGGACGATGAGCTTAGCCTTTGCCCGTGACGCGAAGAAAGTCTATGCCATGGAAATTGTGATGATGCGATTGTGATGGCGAAGGAAAATGCGAACCAAACGGCGTGAAGAATGTGCACTTTGAAACGGGTGCGGCTGAGAAAAATCATGCCACGCTGGAAGGAAGAAGGCATCAAGCCAGATGTCATTGTCGTGGATCCACCGCGCAAAGGGCTCGAACTTGCCTTTTATCGAAGCAGCCTGCGCAACAGGTCCTGAACGCATCGTGTATGTCAGCTGTAACCAAGCAACCCCTCGCTCGCGACCTTGTACACTTCAAGGAACGAGGCTACGAGGCACAGCATGTGCAAACCCGTGGATATAGTTCCCCGATGACTGCGCATGTTGAGGCGGTAAGTTTGCTAGTCGAAGGAGTAAAAACGACGAAGATTAGCATTTACTCCGCCCATGCGATAGCTGTCCGTGATTGACAAGTGCTAGCACGCAGACAGAACGGAGATAGCGAACCGCTGAGGTGTCGCTCTGCTCGTAAAAGCTTAGAAACCTTTGAACGAAAGGGATAATGAAAGCCTTGATTGCAAGGCTTTTTGCTTTATGGTGGGTAAGTATCAGAGTGAGAAAATTTTTGGAATGAGTAGAAGTGATAGCTAGAAATTATCAGTTTCTATTTCCATTTACCCTGTGGGTACGTGTTTGTTTCCATTGACAAGGAGTTTGTGGGAATAGAAATGTACCCACCTTGTTTGAATCAAGTGAAGTGTAGTTGAAGGAAATCTGTTGAAAGCAATACTTCATTTTACCGAATAAGTAATAATTTAGGCAACTTCAAATCGATTAAAAAAAACTATTTTAAAGGTTAAGAGTAGACAAAAATTGTCCACTCTTTTTTGCAAACTCAATTTATCAATAAATGAAATGAGGGAATGTAAAATGAAATATTTTGAGGTTGAGTTAGAAAATCCTGATGAATTTTTAAAACTACAAACAGAAGATTTTGTGAAAGCTAATCGCTTGCTACTAAGGAAGATAATCCAGAGCGTTACAGTCTATGAAGAAAACTTCGTCATATCCTTTAAATCTGGCATCGAATTGGAAGTATGAGTCTCATTCCATAACTTTTATATTGAACATATCATCTTGTTGTGTTATACTATAAATTGATATAAACAAAGATGAAGGAGGAACCGAAACTATGACAGCCTCAATGCGTTTAAGATAAGCTGGCAATAACAAAAGCAGAATCTATACCCGATGATAGGCTTTTTTGTTGTGCTTATTTATACGATATTGAGCATTCATTAGTTACGGTGAGGATATTGGTTATTTAACTATACCTTTATTTAACTATGTCTTTAATATGAATGTTTCCAAATTGTATGTATGCAGACCAAAAGCCACATTGTGGGGTTTGGCCTGCATTTTTTATTGCCTAGAATGCTATTCAAAATAGAAATTCAAGCAAAATAATATGCAGGAGATAATATAAATGGAAAAATACAACAATTGGAAACGAAAATTTTATGCAATATGGGCAGGGCAAGCAGTATCATTAATCACTAGTGCCATCCTGCAAATGGCGATTATTTTTTACCTTACAGAAAAAACAGGATCTGCGATGGTCTTGTCTATGGCTTCATTAGTAGGTTTTTTACCCTATGCGATTTTGGGACCTGCCATTGGTGTGCTAGTGGATCGTCATGATAGGAAGAAGATAATGATTGGTGCCGATTTAATTATCGCAGCAGCTGGTGCAGTGCTTGCTATTGTTGCATTCTGTATGGAGCTACCTGTCTGGATGATTATGATAGTATTGTTTATCCGTAGCATTGGAACAGCTTTTCATACCCCAGCACTCAATGCGGTTACACCACTTTTAGTACCAGAAGAACAGCTAACGAAATGCGCAGGCTATAGTCAGTCTTTGCAGTCTATAAGCTATATTGTTAGTCCGGCAGTTGCAGCACTCTTATACTCCGTTTGGGATTTAAATGCTATTATTGCCATCGACGTATTGGGTGCTGTGATTGCATCTATTACGGTAGCAATTGTACGTATACCTAAGCTGGGTAATCAAGTGCAAAGTTTAGAACCAAATTTCATAAGGGAGATGAAAGAAGGAGTTGTGGTTCTGAGACAAAACAAAGGATTGTTTGCCTTATTACTCTTAGGAACACTATATACTTTTGTTTATATGCCAATCAATGCACTATTTCCTTTAATAAGCATGGAACACTTTAATGGAACGCCTGTGCATATTTCTATTACGGAAATTTCCTTTGCATTTGGGATGCTAGCAGGAGGCTTATTATTAGGAAGATTAGGGGGCTTCGAAAAGCATGTATTACTAATAACAAGTTCATTTTTTATAATGGGGACCAGTTTAGCTGTTTCGGGAATACTTCCTCCAAATGGATTTGTAATATTCGTAGTTTGCTGTGCAATAATGGGGCTTTCGGTGCCATTTTATAGCGGTGTGCAAACAGCTCTTTTTCAGGAGAAAATTAAGCCTGAATATTTAGGACGTGTATTTTCTTTGATCGGAAGTATCATGTCACTTGCTATGCCAATTGGGTTAATTTTTCTGGATTCTTTTGCTGATAAAATCGGTGTAAATCATTGGTTTTTACTATCAGGTATTTTAATTATTGGCATTGCTATAGTTTGCCAAATGATAACTGAGGTTAGAAAATTAGATTTAAAATAAACAATATTGGAGGAATATTTATGTATCTTATTTTCATGTAACTCTTCCTGCTAAAATCGCAGGGTTTTCCCTGCATACAAGCAAATGAAAGCATGCGATTATAGACAGGAGGAAATGTTATGGAATTAATATTAAAAGCAAAAGACATTCGTGTGGAATTCAAAGGACGCGATGTTTTAGATATAAATGAATTAGAAGTATATGATTATGACCGTATTGGTTTAGTAGGAGCAAATGGTGCTGGAAAAAGCACTTTACTCAGGGTACTTTTAGGAGAATTAACTCCCCCAGGATGTAAAATGAATCGTCTGGGTGAACTTGCCTATATTCCCCAGTTGGACGAAGTAACTCTGCAGGAGGAAAAAGATTTTGCACTTGTAGGCAAGCTAGGTGTTGAGCAATTAAATATACAGACTATGAGCGGTGGTAGAAGAAACAAGGCTTAAATAGCATTGGTACTTTATCGGCACAGGTTCATGGTATTTTAGCGGATGAACCTACGAGCCATTTAGACCGTGAAGGAATTGATTTTCTAATAGGACAGCTAAAATATTTTACAGGTGCACTGTTAGTTATTAGCCATGACCGCTATTTTCTTGATGAAATAGTAGATAAAATATGGGAACTGAAAGATGGCAAAATCACTGAGTATTGGGGAAACTATTCTGATTATCTTCGTCAGAAAGAGGAAGAACGTAAGAGCCAAGCTGCAGAATACGAACAATTTATTGCGGAACGTGCCCGATTGGAAAGGGCTGCGGAGGAAAAGCGAAAACAGGCTCGTAAAATAGAACAGAAGGCAAAAGGTTCTTCAAAGAAAAAAAGTACTGAAGACGGAGGGCGTTTAGCTCATCAAAAATCAATAGGAAGTAAGGAAAAAAAGATGTATAATGCTGCTAAAACCCTAGAGCACAGGATTGCGGCCTTAGGAAAAGTAGAAGCTCCGGAAGGCATTCGCAGAATTCGTTTCAGGCAAAGTAAAGCATTGGAGCTCCATAATCCATACCCTATAGTCGGTGCAGAAATTAATAAAGTATTTGGGGATAAGGCTCTGTTTGAAAATGCATCTTTTCAAATTCCGTTAGGAGCAAAAGTGGCGTTAACTGGTGGTAATGGAATCGGAAAAACAACTTTAATCCAAATGATCTTAAACCATGAAGAAGGAATTTCTATTTCGCCTAAGGCAAAAATAGGTTACTTTGCACAGAATGGTTACAAGTACAACAGTAATCAGAATGTTATGGAGTTTATGCAGAAGGATTGTGACTACAATATATCAGAAATTCGTTCAGTGCTAGCATCTATGGGGTTCAAACAGAACGATATTGGAAAAAGTTTATCTGTTTTAAGCGGTGGAGAAATTATAAAATTGTTGCTTGATAAAATGCTCATGGGTAGATATAACATCCTAATAATGGATGAACCCAGTAACTTCCTTGACATACCAAGTTTAGAGGCTTTGGAAATACTAATGAAGGAGTACACCGGAACTATCGTGTTTATCACCCACGATAAACGATTACTCGAAAATGTAGCAGATGTAGTTTATGAAATTAGAGATAAGAAAATAAATCTGAAACATTAAATTTAAGGTAGTCGCTGGTCAGTATAGTCTGTTCTGGTTGGCGACTCCATTGTTAAAGAGTATAAAGACTTTAGATTTTATGAATATTAAAAATAGGAACAGTCAATTGAACTGCTCCTATTTTTCTGCTAAATATATTGTAGTTTTCTTATATGTATAATGATAGATTAGCGGATTCTCATCTACGGTACTTACTTCAAATATGAAGAAGTGATCGCGGTTATCTCTGGACTTTTCCTTATTGAGGACAAAGTAATTCTTACGTGAAGTCGCCATTGTTTTTAGGATATCATCAGTTAGGAAGGTCAATGGAATATTCATGTTAGAGTAGCGGTAGAAGTCACGTTCAAAATCTTGGTAGCTCTCGCTATAATAGTCCATTTGTAGGTGATTACGCTGAAACTCAAGCTGATTCATAGAGCACCTCCTCGACAAGTTCAATACTAATAATGTCTTTTAATTTCAAATTGATGTGACCTGTTGTAGTTTTTATCAAAATGAAATCTTTGGTCAGACTTGGTATTGTTCCAGTGTAGGAAACACGCTTGTTTTTTTCAATCACTTGAATGCGTGTGCGTAGCTGCCCGGCGTATACTTGACTGAGGAGTAATAATTTCTTCTCTAGTGATAAGTCAGACATGTACGTTACTTTGTTTGTATCATCAGAGAGTGCTGATGCATGTTCAGATAGGAAAAAGCCCATCCATTTTTGCATCTTTGTATCCTGGTACTCTCTTGCTGATTGAAATGGTAAATATGAACGGTCAATCATATCAAATCCTTTCTATGCAGAGGCAAGGGTATTTTTATCAAATTGAATCGTAAAACCTTGAATTCCCCCACCTGTGTAACATTCTTTAAAGCGATTGATTACCTCAGTATAGATTATCACAGATGAGCTTGTTGGCTTAATGCTAAATGTAAATTCCAATGGTAATCGGTTTTCAGATTTAGCATGTACTAGTCGTATCGATATTTCAGTTGTTTTGAGTTTTCTCTGACGAAGTTTTGAAGTTGCTGTTTCAACGATTCCATGTAAAAATCTTTCAAGCATTTCAATATCATCACATCCTTTGCTACGGATTTCTGAAAATTGTACTGTATTTTTTTCTTGTTTCATTTTAATCCCTCCAATCCACCCGCGGAATGACCACCGATAAGTTTACTGCGTTCAATATTTCTGGAACCTTCAGTTAGGACGGTTCCTTTTTGTATGGCTAAAAAACCAAACTGTTCTCTGACAACATCAATAGCTGTCTGAAGTCTATTATCTTTTTCAATTTGTTCTACATCATCAAAGAGTGATAGTAGAGTATAGCTTTCATCTACGAAGCCACTATAAGATACACCAATTTGTCTCACTGCACCAGAGGTGTATTTTTTCCGAATAATACAAGTACATGACTCACCATTGTTTTGGGGAGATTTGCGGGTTCAATTTTATTCTGAGCATTTATAGATTTTTTCATCTCAGTCCTAGAATAGCCAATATGAATAGAAACGACAGTAGTCAATACTAGGCTACTGTTCCGTTCCACAGTATCATTTAAAATCATTTTCACACCTCTTCGTCTATTAGTATAGAAGAAAGCTCTCAGCACACGTGGAGTGTGTTGCTCTGCTCGTAAAAGCCTCAGAAACGTTGGAACGAGTGGTTAAGAAAAGCCTTGCAGGGTAAGGCTTTTTCTTATGTGCTGGGGAAGTATCAGAGTGAGAATGCAAGTTGAGTATCTTGATGTGATAGCCTGATAGGGCTGTCAATCTATTCCCACAAACCCTAGGGGCATGGAGTTGTTACCATAGACCAGGCGTTAACAGGAATAAACGTATCCCCTATTAATGAAACTCAAGCAAAGTTTGATCCAGGGAGATAAATAGAAGTAAGATGATACAATTTTATTTAGGAGTAGATAGATTTCAAAAAGTCATCGTTCAAAATGTAAACGTTAAATGCTATTAAATCGTTAGATAGTGCGGATATACTTAGAGTTTAAATGTTAGTGTTTTCGTGATATAATATCATAAGAAAAAAATTATTGGAGAAACTGAATGAGAAACGATATTCAACCTACTATGTAAACAATAAAAATCTTATTTTGAAAAATCAGAGTTTTATATTCCTACCCATCAGAGACCCTATGCTTGGCAAGTATCACAATGTGAACAACCTCATTGAAGATATTAACTTCATATGGAAAATTTCGATGATAGTTCCCAAGACAATTATTTCTTTGGAGCTGTTCTCATTGCTCAAGAATCTGAGAAGAGCATGAAGTAACCTTGATTGATGGTACAGCAAAGTAACAACGACATTTATGTTACTTTAAGGCAATCTGATTGAAGATTGATAAGGAGCTTGAACTCAACCGACTCTAGATACTGATGCACGCAGATTAGTGAAACGTCTAATGGTCTTTAAAGAGCAGATTGTCACAATGCTTTTCAATGTTTCTCAGATGACGAAAAGATGATTTCGTTGATGGACTATATTATCCTAGCGATGATAGAATACAGTATCTATCTCGATTTCAGAAAAATGCTAGTGAGATGACTATTATCTTGCTAGGTAAAGATTTTATATCTATTAAAGATAGAGTTCATCAAACTATCGTCGCCAGAAAGACAACCGCTATACTAACTTCTATAAAAACTTTAGATATTTTTACAAATATTTGTAACGAATTGAATGTTTTTACTCTTATCAATTTTGCTAACCACTTTATTGATAATTGCCAAGTGATTACTATACAAGTTAGTCAATACTGATCAGGCAATAAATATTTTCACATTCTTTGAATGGGACTGTGTTCCATTGACCCCCAATTGAAGTAATCGTATCTAAGACCACAGCAAACGCATCAGATAGAAAAACTTCGATTGGCAAGAGATTGTACAACGTACAGATTCATCTAGATTAGACTTAAATGCGTTAATTACTCACTATATTTTCGTAAAACTTTCAGAACAAAAACAGTGCAGATCGAAGAAATCCTGGTATAAGAGCCTTTTTTCTCAAAAATAAACATCTATTGAATGAAGATGTTCGTTTACTGCTGAACTAAATACAATCTTTAAATAATTTTTGAACGAGTATCTCGATACTATTAATGGTCAATTGATAAACAAATTAAATGGTAATTTACGACCTTTTGTTAGTAGTTATCTATTTTTCAGACAAGACAACACATATCTGGAATACTTTACTTAGACTTGGAGTTTTGATTGAATTATCTGAACTCTCGTATAGCCATAAACTTTAAAGGCTTCCTAGAAGAAATAAATTTGTTGTACAGTCAAGTCGATTCAATTTCAATTGACGAACTTATTTCAAAAATAAGAAACCATATTCATGACAATTTTGTTTATGAAGACGTTAAACAAACTTTGACTGAAAGTGGTGTTTCAAATTCTATTCTTTATGTTAATGAATTCCTATTTTCATTGGAAAAAGGTATGGACTTTAATTTAAATGGAAATATTGATATTGAACATATTATGCCGCAAAGTGGTTTGAATAGAGAAAATATTATGTCAGATGCTGGACTAGAAAGCCAGGAAGAATTTAGAGATTATGCTGAGAAGCTTGGTAATAAGATTCTCCTTGAATCCGAAATTAATCGCGGAATTGGAGATGCTTGGTTTAGAACAAAAAGAGAGAATACAATCACAAGTGGTCATGGATATATAGGTAGTAAGTTCCCAATAGCTAAATCTCTTGTTAATTATGTAAATGACACTTGGACTAAAACTGACATTGAAGTGGCAACAGAAAAAGCTGCTACACGAATTGCTGATTTTATTTTTGAATAAACTAGAAAGATAAAATTAAGAGGTAAGTTATAATTATGTCATTAAATCAAGTTACTATAGAAATTCCATTGAATATTCAGAAAGGATTAGACTCTGGAATTTATAAACGTTATGGTTCAATAATCAGAAATTCATCCGGCCATATAGTAAAGCATCTAAAAGAAGTAAAGGCAGGAGAACCAGCTCAACAGGTCGTTAAAGGCCTTGCAAAAAATAAATATAGTGCTAGTAACAGCTATTGGTGCAACTGTTCTAGCTGTTGTTGGTGTTAGTTATTATGCATTTATTTCAAATAGATATAAGAAGATTGTAAAGAAACTTATAGAAAGCTAGTTCATTTCATTCAATTAGCACAAAAAGGAGAAGTAAGTGAAGAAGAGGTTGATAATTTCTTAAAAATTTTTACAGGATAATCAAAAAGAACTACTTTCATTGAAACTAGACTCTGAAATAGATGAGTTGTTTGATCTTATATGATTATACAATTCAATTTGCTAAAGTAAAGTGGGTTTGAAACTGATACTATTTCAGAAGTGGCAGAAAATAATAGAGTTATTAACTTGATGGATTATCTAAATCTTCAAAAAAACAATATATCGTTCTGATGCAGTTTTAAGATAGGCAGAATTAAATTTCCGATATAAAAAGGAGCAAATTAGTGCTCCTTGATTTATATTTGTCACAGTTTTTCTGATAGGGAGTACTCCTAGTCAACTTACTTTCTTTCAGGGATTCAACATTAAAAATGAAGTAGCGTTTCCGATTTTGTACTGCCCCCAAAAAGTTAGATGATGAAAAATCGATGCTATCCACTATTCTGTCCGTGATAACAGCGTATATCATCTTAGGTATTAATACTGAGGAAAAAGAAGTGCTTACAATACAGGTAGGTGATAATGAAAGTTCAAAATACTGCCTATCTGTACTAACTGAGCTTAAAAATAGAGGAATAAAGGATATCCTTGTAATCTGTACTGATGGTCTTACCGGTATAAAGGAAGCCATTGGAGCAGATTTTCCTAAAAATAGAATACTAAATATGTATTGTTCATAAGGTTCGTAATACATTGAAATATGTACCTGATAAAGACAGAAAAGCATTTGCGACAGATTTGAAGACCATTTACCAGGCTTATTTATACCACTAACGCTATAGAATCGCTTAATTCTACATACTGTTATAAACGTCTTTCCTTTGAGAAATATTCTAAAGTTTTACGTAATTCCCATGTAATATGATTGCTGTCTCATTTTATTTTACAACTCGGGAAAAATGATGTTAAATTATGTTTGGACAGTTTAAATACAGCTGAAACAGTAGCTGTATTAGAACGAATGAATTAAGGAGGAAATATGAGAGGATTTTTATTTTTGTTATAGCATGGATTTCGTTGAAGCGTTAGGAATTATAGGAATTGTACTTCCTGTGTTACCAACGACACCATTTTTGATACTGACAGTAATTTGTTTTTCAAAAAGTTCTAAAAAGATTTGAAGAATGGTTTATGAAAACAAAATTATATCAAATTTATGTAGCAGATTATTTAGAAACAAAAATCGATAGATCGTTCACGTAAAAAGAAAATTATTATTTATATTTACATTTTAATGGGGTTTCTATTTATTTTTGCTCCAATTATTTTTGTAAAAAATTGGACTAGCTTTATTAACGGTATTTATTACGTATTATCTATTTAAAGTTATTCCGGATAAATAAGTACAAAAATCGGCTCATCGACAAATTCTGTTGGTGGATCAAATTTAACACCAAATTAAGTCTTTAATTTTTAATAATAAGGTGAGAGAAACTGAAATATTTAGTCTATTGATGAATCCACCACAAACATAACTATGAATGAAATCTAGTTTTAACTTTATAATGAGCAGGGGCATGTTATCCGCGATTAGAGGTTTGAGGGAGCTGTGAAATTTGATATTATTTTTCGCTTTCCCCAATTCTAACATGCCCATGGAGGCTCATTGTCAAGTTAAAAACGACTCTCTATACAACCTCTCTTAAATCATAATGATTTTCTATTGACCGGGGTAAAGAAACACCCTTTGATAATCTTAATTCTTAATTTCATATTCTCAAAATTTCGATATCCATATGCCACACGTTTAATCACTTTAATGAAATTATTCGTTCCTTCAATAGCTCCATTGGAATATCCTGTCATAAATGCTTGATAAATCCCATCCTTAAAAGCGTTTGAATACTTCAAACTTCTTCTTAAATTCATAAGGTAATTGTTTTGGAATCTGTTTTATACATGTCATAAATACCTCATAATCTTTCTTCTTGTAGGCTTTTCTAAGTTCTTGAATGAAATCATATGCGTCTGATAACACTTCATCAAAACTCAATAGTTTTTCCACTAATTGTGCTTGGGTGAGATGCGTTTTTAAAGTGATAGTTATAGCGTAGCTTTTTTCTTCATCCAATTCTTCACTTGGTTTTAACAGTAGTTTCCAGTAACGTTTTTAATGTCTTCTGTTGTGTTGATTTAGCAGAGAATTGCTTCATAATTACAACTCGAAGTTGATTAAAATTACGATTCATATGTTGGACAATATGGAATCGATCTACTACGATAACAGCGTTTGGAAATACTGCTTTTAATAAGGTTTTGATAAAGAAGCATTCATATCCATCACTAAATATTTTACTTTTTAAACGTTGTTTACGGGAGAACTTCATAAAAGAAAAGAAATCAATTCATGAAGTGTTCTACCAGGTAAAATATCAATTAATTGGTGATTTTCTCCATCTAAACAAATGAAATTCATTTTTCCATTCTTGCGTTTTAACGCCTCTAAATTCATCTAAACAAAGCACTTTTAGGTAAATAGTTATATCGTTGCATTGTTTTTATTTTAAACTTTTTCATCACTCTTTCGACTGTCTTGTCAGAAATTGAAAGAAGTTTGGCAATTGTTTTTCTAGAAAAGTTTTCTTTTTAAGTACAACATAATTTGGCACGCTAAATCATAAGAAATATTACTGTTTTTAGGAACAAGAGGGCAATCTGTAACCCAAGTTTTACGACAATCTTTACAGATAAATCGTTGTACTTTTAATTCTAAAAGAGTTTTTATTTCCGTATAGATGTGGAATTCTAATTTTATGTTCCATTGGAGAATGTTTAATGACATTTTTACTAGAACAATATGGACAAGAAGTACAAGTATTTGTCCAAGTTCCTTTAACTTTTATGAACAATTTCGTGGTTTTCTGTCACCGTTTCTAACCAATTTTCATCCGCAATAAAAATTTTTTCTGTTAATCCTAGTAATTTTCGTATACAATAGTCCATGAGAGAAATCCTCCTTTGATTGGTTTTGGTCGACTTAATCATAACCTGATTTCTCTTTTTGATATAAAAATCCTGTCGGTGATTTCTCACCAACAGGATTTGTCGAATATCAAAAAGCATCTCATTTTTATGAATGAGATGCT
>BNJT01001278.1_pt1 | contig 15433 bp, 20 predicted proteins | sample 8540491 | NCBI WGS metagenome assembly BNJT01 (sample SAMD00202455, study PRJDB9452) | human saliva metagenome | host: Homo sapiens
CTTTGAATTCCATGAAAATTGCGTGCTTTAGGGCAACGATTGAACATTAAACGAACCAGAGCCAAGCGTTCAGCAATGAAGATTTAGAAAGACTATTTGCAGTATAACAACATAAGGACGTGGAAGAGATTTCCCTTAGCCTTTATTTCTTTATGCGACGTAGTGGGTTAAAAAGACTAGGATGTAGAAGAAGAATCGTTTAATTTTTGTAAAAAGGTCAAAAGCTTCTGTGTGGTTTTAAAAGAATTTGTGGTACAGTATAATAGATTCAATTTAAAAGGAGGATTGTATGAACGAAGAATTTAATGAAAAAGATCATGTCGATCACGTGACATGATCAAGAACAAGAAGAGACAGTCGAACATCGTCATACAGAAGAGCCTACACAACCATCGATTATAAAAAGTTTGAATCATAAGATTATGTTAGCTATTCGTCGTTTTTGGAGAAAATTCCATGTGACGAAATTAATTCTTGTCCTATGCTTACGGCTATTACGGCATTTTCAGCATTTTAGTCTATACCGCAAAAACTACTGATGTTAGTGGCTTAGAGGCTGGGATGGTACAAGTCACAGAAGTTTATGACCGTAATAATCAAAAACAGGAGTGTTAAATATCAACAAAGGAGAATTTGTGACCATCGATCAAATCTCCAAATATGATTCGCCCTCGTTTCTACGGAGGATAAGCGGTTCTATGATCATCATGGGTTTGATCAATGGGGTTCCTACGTGCCACATTTGGGTTATTACTCAATCCGGTCGTGTCACGGGTGGAGGAAGTACCATCACAACAGTTGGCTAAGAATGCCTTTCTAACAAGATCAGACGTTTTAAGAAAAGCAAAGAACTTTTTTAAGTTTGAGCTGGAAAGAAATATTCGAAAGATCAAATTTAGAGATGTATTTAAATAATGCTTACTTTGGTATTGGCGCATACGGAATTGAGAATGCGTCTTTACGTTACTTTGGTAAAAGTGCCAAAGATTTAACGATTAGGTGAAGCTGCCGTATTAACCGGAGCTTAAAGGCACCTAATGTATAATCCAATCGATGATATGGAAGCAACGGTGAAACGTCGTGCTACAGTGTTACAATTAATGGTGACTAATGGAAAAATTACGCAGAGGAAGCGGATAAAGCTGGGGCGGAAGTCATTACGGTTCAAGACGCTTATGTAGCAAACTCTCGTTATAAATATCCTTATTATTTTGATGCGTTAACGAAATTACTAATAATTATGGGATTAGTGAAGAAGAACTGCTAAATAAAGGGTATAAAATTTATACAGGCTTAGGCAAAAGATGCAAGCAGATATGGAAGAAACCTTCTCCAGTTGGTTATTCCGAAAGCTAGTGACGGAACGATTGCTCAGGCGGCTTCTGGCTATGGATCCACAAAATGGGGATGTCTAGCAACGGTTGGAGGACGTACGAATAGAAACATACCTTCCGAGGATTTAACCGTGCCACTCAACTACAAGCACAACCCGGTTCTACGTTTAAACCATTAGCTGTATACACTTCTGCACTGGAAGAAGGATACCAACCAATTCTGTACTCGTGGATGAGAAACGTTCTTATGGGTCAGACAAATATACTCCAGAAAACTGGAATAAACAGTATCAAGGAACTGTGACGATGACAGAAGCTTTAGACAAGTTGGAATGCTCCTGATATGGTTATTAGATAAATTGGTTTGAAAAAAGGAATCGAAAAAGTCCATCAATTTGGAATTGAAACCGATCCGGAGGAGATGAATATTTAGGAACTTTGGAGGGACTTACAAAAGGGGTTTCTCAATCAAATGGCCTCAGCTTATACAGCCTTTGCCAATAAAGGTGTTCGTGCAACCTCGTTTGTTACTAAAATTGTAGATGCAAACGGGAAAGTCATTGTTGATAATACAGCGGTTAAGACAATCGTGTAACAACTGGAAAGTAGCTAAGAAGATGACAACGTATGCTAACAGTCTATGGTCAAGAAGGCTAGGAGCTCATTTTCCCTTCAGGTAAAATTATTGCCGGAAAGACAGGAACCAGAAGCTCTTAATAATGAAAATGGTTCTAGGGACCAATGGATGATTGGATACACGCCGGATGTAGTGGTGGCAACTTGGATGGGTATGACCAATCGGAAACTATTCCTTATCAGCTTCTAGTAGAGAGGGGGTAGGGGCCACTCTTTAAACTAGAGATGGAGGCTTACTGCAATATACAGCCAATACGGCATTTAATGTAGAGCCTGTAAAACCAAACAAGAGAAATCGAAAAATCAAAATAATACGCTAACAATTTTATTCAGGATGCCCAAAAGACTGGAGAACAAATCTGGAATCAACTTCAGGAATGGGGAAAAATATCTGGAATAAATTTAAAATCGATAGTACGAATGTACGTTCGTATTTGTAGTTAGTATGACGACGATATGTTATAATAAAATAAAACAATCAGGAGGATGAAAGATGGTAATATTTATGATACAACAAACAATTAGAACGTGATTTGCGTGATTTAGCAAATTCAAAACAGTTAAAGCAAGCTTCGAAGCATTAGACAGATGAAACAGCAAGCATTATTCGATGAATTCCGTCAGTGAATATCGAATTACAACAAAACAATATTCAGGACAGAAATTACGGAAGGATATTCAAAAAGCTCAAGAATTAGGGACAAAAGTGAGGCATGAATATATTTAAAGCATTAATGGAAGCGGAGCAACGTTTGAATACGATTATGCAAACATTAACCGTATCATTACAAATCCACTTCAAGAGCTTTATAATGGTAAATAGTTCAATCAAACGGTTTTAATAAGAATCGATCCAAAGCATATTTTCTTTGAACGCACAACAGACGGTTCAGGAAAATATGCTTTTTCGAAAAGAAAGAAAGGAGTAACTAGAATGGTCAAATTGATCCATGCATCAGATGTCCATCTGGGGATTACTTATGCAGGCATTGGAAAGAATCATCGTGAGATCGTAAGGGAGTTAAAGCGGGCTGCCTTTGATGCTTTTGGAAACAGTTGTAAATAAAGCCATTGAAGAAGAAGTGGATGCTTGTTTATCAGGAGATTTGGATAGCCAACGGACCTTTATCAAAGAAAAGTTGTTTCTTCAACAGCAACTAAATCGGCTGGCTCTTTTGGGATTCCTGTTATTTTGGCGCTTGGCAATCATGATGCGGGGACTCCTTATGTCAGGAGCCATTTATACTTTGGGAAGTACTGTTGAAACAATTGAACTAGAAACAAAAACGGGAGAACAGGTGGCTAGTGGTTTAGTTATGATATTCCTGTTATCCCTGAACGAAAAGTACAAGAGTATCCTATCAGAGCCCACACTGTGATGTTCATGTTGGGGTTTTGCATGGTGAGGTGACTTCTTCCAGTGGGCGCTGCTCCTTTCAATTCCTGAATTAAGAGTTAAAACTATGATTACTGGGCGCTGGGCATATTCATCATTGCAAGAAGTATACAGAATCCATGTGCTTGGTATAGTGGAACGACACAGGAGCTGACCGATCTGAGTGGAGAAAGGCCGTTTTAGTCAGAAATCACTTCAGGCGGCCTCCACAGATTCACTTTATTGAGACAGGTACAATGGATTGGATGGACGTCACAATAAGGATTACAGAAAGTGCTCGTTTGGAAACTGTTCCTTATCTCATTGTAGAGGATCTTCCAAAAGTGAAAACGTAGCCTCGTTACAGTCTTTTACAAATACAAGTCGTATTTACAAGAGAAGAGTTACAGCAAATCACAGGTAGTGAATTCTTTATTGGAAGAAAGGGCTCACTTGTGAGGTGTAATAGTATTAGAGAACGATAATAGAGCCAGCGGCGTCTCTGGAATCTCTTTAGTAGGGAAAAGTTCTACGATTTTTCTGAAATGGAATTGCAAAGAGCGGGTTTGCCAATCAATGGATGAGGAGTTTCTCCATCAAGAAAGATGTCCAAGAAGAGATTCACGAACGTGCGATGCGTTTATTAGAAGCTCGCTTTTAGGAAGGAGGAAGGTTAATGTATATTTCAAAAATCGAAATCGATCATTTGGAAAATGGGAACATGAGACGTTTACCTTCCATCGAACTTACAAGTCGTTCAAGGCTGAACGAATCTGGGAAGACGACCATTCGAAGATTTATCGAACAAATGCTCTTTGATTTTAAGCAAGAAGAATGGGGTGTATCCTCAGCCACTTCATACGAATACTGGGGGGCGGGCAGATGGATTGAAGATGAAGGACTGGGTTCTCATCATTGAAAGAACTGCAGTGGGTTCTCAAAAGAAATTAGTATAAAATCGGCCGAAACAGGTCAGGCGTTACCAAGTCTATGCTGGGCCTCCTACGAATTAACATTGAGTGAGTACCATTCTCTTTTGGATTTAATGAGGAGGAGTTACAACAAAACGTCTTTAGTAATGAAGAAGAAATGCATCGTTTCTTATATAGTCTCAGTGTCATGGGACATAAAGGGGCATATGAACAGAGTCAAAGTCTATTGAACGATGCGAATAAACTATACAAACCTCAAGCCAAAACTAGAACTCAATGAGCGAATCGATCGACTTGAGGACTTAACGAATCGTTTGTCGCAAACAAAAGCGAGAATACACTCTATGAAGGATATCTCTTCATGCTATTAAGGGCTCCAACAAGAAGAAGAAATGACGACTTTCCAAGATTAAAACAGAATAGATGCTTTAGAAAGCATATATTTGATGCATGGAAGAATACCGCGCAATTGAAGGACAGTACGGTTACCAAAGAATGACCATTCTAAGGCGATAGGGGCGAATCATTGCTTACGTTCGTTTGAAAAAATCGAACAGACAAAGAAGAGTTAAAACGAACGAAGACCAAGTTCAAACTCTAGGGAAGCTACAGAAGACACAGAGCTTGAAGCACTTTATACAAAGCTCAAAGTGTGGCTGCTATTGAAGAACGTACCTTTAATTGGAACGTGAGTTGAAGACTCATCCTGGAAATATCGGTGTTCAAGAGAAGGTGTTCAACCCTTTACAGAGCCGAACTCGCCAAATTCGATGCAATAAAGGGAAAATCAACTACTACATCGATGCGAACAGAAATACTCATAGGGCTGATTGGGATTATCGTGATGATTGTTGTTGGATTTAACCAATCAAGTGCTAGTGTGATGTGATCATTGCTAGCGGTCTTGGGGTTGCAGGAGCTTTCTTTTTACAAAAAAACGGACAAGTCATTTCTCCAAAGAGCAAAAAAGAGAATGAACGTGTTCAACAAATTCTCTTGGATAAAGGCATTGAGGTGACCTTAGAAGATGCCAACTGTGTAGCCAGAACGAAGGACGTAATGTTAATGATTTCGCTAAAAGAGGGCACAGTGGAATCAGTTGGAGAAAGACTTTCAGCATTTAAAGAAAATTCAAGACTTCTGGAAAATGAACAAATCACTGCACCGGCAACTGTCCATCAACAACTAGGAATCATTCGTGAGGCATGGATGAATCTCAAAAGAGAAGCTAAAATGGAACAACTCCAAGAAAGTATCCAGAAGAAAGAGCAACATTTAGCGCAATTAGAACAAGATGCAACAGAAGTAAGAGAGGAATTGCTAAATAGCTTGCGTCCTCTTGGCATTACAACGATAGAAGCCTTTAGAAGTCACCTGGCAACTCTGGACCATCGAGTAGCCTTGTCGCAAAAAGAGCCTATATTGAAAAGCAAGTCGTTATTTCTCAGTGATGAAAAAGAAGACTCAACGTGAGCAACAGAAGAACTTCAAGACGAGGTTTTCACGAAGGCGCAGTTGAAAGTAGACGTAAAGTCGAGACCAATAGTAAGTCTCAAACAAAGGCGGAACTATTGGAAGAAGATGAGCAGGTAGAAGATCTTCAAATGGAAGCGGACTTTGAACGATTCGAAGCTCAGGAAGCGATGAAGGATTGGGCAACTCAAGTGTATGCTGCAAAATGGATCTTAAAGCAACTAGATGAAAAGGTTCCGACGAAAGTTCCATTGATTGTAGAGAGCGAGTCATTTTTAGCCGATTAACAAGGGGACAATATACGAAGATTCATTTGAGCGATACACAGGCGAAAGTACAGCAGCAAAATGGTCAGTGGATGGAAGCTTTCTATCTTTCAAAGGGCATTGGACCAGTATATTGCGATTCGATTTGCCTTTATTTTCAATTAGCTAAGAAAATGAAAATTCCGGTTCTGATTGACGATGGATTCGTAAACTTTGATAGAGAACGGCTATCGATTATGATAGAATTAATGGAAGAGCTATCTCGTGTAACACAAGTATTTTACTTTACTACGGAAGTTCCTACAGAAATTTCAAAAGAGAACATTCTAAAGTTGAGCTAAAAGAAGAGGTCAATTATGACAAAGAAATTGTATGAATATAATGTAGATGAGAGCTTTGAGATTTTCTACTCATTAAATCTGCGGATGTACGAATGGCCAAAAATGAAACCTTTTATTGCGTTTACCTTCCAAAGATCAGTCTGGTCAAATGGTGGGTACTGGTCCGCAACCTCTGAAGATATTGAAAAATATGTTCCAGGAAAAGTGGTTCTTTAAATGGAAAACAAGACATACAATAATTCTCCGCAAGTCAAAATTGTGGGTCTTCGTCTAACAGATGCGTCAAAGGAGAGCCGACTTCTGCGAAGCTACTTTGAACACGCTCCGATGACCAAACATGAAATGGAAGAAGAATTCAATCAATTAATGTTTGAGATTACAAATCCGTATTTTGAAAATTGTCCATAATATTCTAGGAAATATCAAGAAACTTTTTGATATCCAGGCTAAACGTCATCATCACGCCTTTGTAGGAGGGCTAAGCTACCATACATTATCCATGTTGCGTTTAGCTAAATCGATTGCAGGTCAATATCCTCAAATCAATCGTTCACTATTATTTGCGGTGTTATTATTCATGATGTCAGCAAAACCATGGAACTGGGGCTATTGGAACAGAGTATACCTTGAAAGGGAACTTACTCGGGCATATCGTGATTATGGACGAAGAGATTACAAAAGCTCGAAGAACTAAGAATTGACGAAAATCAAGAAGAAGTTCTGTTGAAACATTTAGTGTTAGCAGCATCATGGAAAATTAGAATACGGGTCTCCAGTTCGACACAACTACTTGAAGCTGAGGTACTACCATATCGACTTATTAGATGCGACGATTACAATGATGTCGAATGCACTCGATAAAGACAGTGAACCTGGCAGCATTCCTCAGAGCGCGTATTCGGTTTGAGATAACCGCTCATTTTATAAACCATTATCAATGAGTAAGAAAAATAGTTCGATAGTATGCGCAAATTAAGAAGCCATCACTATTATTAGCAAAACTCCAACCGACATTCATTTAATCAGTGTGAAATGAAACATTGGGTTCAAAAACTATTTAAATTGATTTTACAGTTTGCGATAGGCCTTGTATTACTGGGGCTTCTATGGGTTTTGTTTAGTTTTATTCGTCCAAAATATAATGATGATGCTTTGTTTTCTTATGAAATCATCAATCAATCAAATCAGAATATAGAAGAATTGATTATTGGTGAATATTCTGAGAACGACATTAACTCTCCAGAGGATCGAGTGTATTTAAAATTAGCAGCTCATTCTAGAACAAAGAGCAGTAGACATTTCTAAATCAGAAAGAAGTGTTTCTCCGTTCTATTTAGATTATGTATATCAAGGGAAAAGGAAAACGTTGCTAAAAACGGTATCGGTTGAAACTCGGCCAAAGGGACTTCATATCACTATCACTATTAAGGATGTGGATGAAGGCTACATGACGGGGACTACCGAAATTAATTCATTTTTTTGAAGAAATTTACTCCAGAAAGTATAAAAAGAGCGAAAAAGCTAATAGTACACCATGAAAATAGTTAGGGTGGAATTAGAGAATTAGCTAATCTAAAGCAGTTCCTTTTTTTATAAAGCGGTTGTCTACCTGTGCTACCATAAACAGAAGAGCTAGGAGGAGGGTATCGATGACAATAGGAACAAAAACAATTCCACAAAACGGTTAATTCTCAGACCATTTCAAGTGGAGGATGCACAAGAGATGTTTGAAAACTGGGCAAGTGATCCTGAAGTGAAGTATTATCTAACGTGGCTTCCATGAGTCTGTGAAACAACTAAGGAGAGTCTAAAAAGATGGGTGGAAGGTTATCAAAATCCGCTACAGTTCAAGTGGGCAATTGTCTTGAATGACAGGGTCGTCGGTATGTGATACCGTGTATGTAAAAGAAAAGATTGACGCTGTTGAGATTGGGTATGCACTCAGTCAAATGCTGGGGAAAGGAATAATGACAGAGGCGTTGATTGCAGTTAGTCGTATTTATTAGAAGAGGCGGGATGTAACCAGTTTGTGCCCGACATGATGTAAAATAACCCAGCCAGTGGAAAAGTAATGCAAAAGGCTGGAATGACTTATGAAGGCACACTGAGACAAATTGGCAAGAATAATCAAGGATCTGTGATATGGCGTATTATTCAATCATTAAAGCAGATTTGTTAAAGTAGGAGGAAAAGATAAATGTGTCTGATTTGTGATCGGATTGAATTGATCAAACAAGGAAGAAATCCGCATTTTGTTAAAGAACTTGAAACAGGTTATGTAGTGATAGGGGATGGACAGTATTTAAAGGGTACACCTTGTTTTTAGCGAAACAACATGTAACAGAATTGCATCAATGGAACCAGAAGAAAAACTTAAATTTCTCGAAGAAATGAGCATTGTTCAAGCTGTTGCAAAAGCATTTCATGCGGAAAAATGAATATCAATTACTTGAAATGGAGATGCGCATGTCCATGGCATCTATTTCCAAGAAAATCAGGAGATATGAAGGATTATGGTCATAATGGTCGAGGTCCTGTGTGGTGGGTTCCTTGGGACGAAATGTCATCTGAGGAGTATCAACCAAAAGGCGAAACATTAGAGCAATTAGTGACCCAATTAAAATCTTTTATAAATGTTTATGAGAAGGCATCTACGTCATGTAAGTGCCTTTTAAAAATTTTTCTAAAACTGTGAGCAGATTCTTTTGAAATTTTGGAAAACAGTGTATACTCAAAGTGTAATAAAAATAATTACAGTTGAAAGGTGATTATATGACAACTTCAGTGAAGAATATTATTATCGGATTCGGTAAAGCTGGAAAGACTTTAGCCGGTTATTTAGGAAGTCAAGGAGAAGAAACAATCCTTATTGAAAATCAAAAGCAATGTACGGAGGTACTTGTATTTGTTGGATGTATTCCAACTAAAAATTAGCGACGAAAAGCTGCTCGTAAACAATATTCAACAGAAGAAGCAAGTACTTATTATGCAAAGAGCGTTCAAGAGAAAAAGGCTTTAATTTCTGCATTAAACCAAGCGAACTACAATAAAGTAGATTCAGTTGAAAAACAACCATTATTGACGGAACTGCTCGTTTTGTGGATGACCATCACTGTAGTTGAGAGACTGCAGAAGGAGAAATATTTAAAGCAGAACGTATTTTTATTAATACAGGTGCTACTCCATTTGTTCCACCAGTAGAAGGGTTAACGATTGGAGAAATATTCATACTAGCGAAACAATTATGGATATGGAAGAATATCCTGAGAGCCTAGTCATCATTGGTAGTGGATTTATTGGTTAAATTTGCAACTTATGCTCAATTCAGGACAAAAGTGACCGTAGTGGATGTCTTTGATACATTCTTACCTCGTGAAGATGATGATGTATCTGCTGCTGTTAAAGAACAATTAGAGTCATTGAGTTTCCTTTAACGGAATTCAATTAAAAAATGTTCACCAAGAAGATGGAAAAGTAATCATTCAAGCGGTAACGGGAGAAGAACACCTTTAGCCTTTACTACGGATGCAGTTTTGTAGCAACTGGACGTCGTGCAAATATTCAAGGCTTAGATTTAGATAAAGCAGGGTGGCTGTAAGCGAACGTGGTACGATTCAAGTAAATGAATTTTACAAAAAATGTCCCTCATATCTTTGCAATGGGTGATGTGAACGGTGGACCTGATTCACATTCGTATCATTAGATGATTTCCGTATCGTTAAACGCTTCTTAGCAGGGGATACAAGCTATTCAACGAAACAACGTGCGAAATTCCTACAGCAACCTTCATTAACCCACCTTTATGACGTTGGTTTAAATGAAACAAACAAAGAAGCTGGTATCGAAGTGAAGTTGCGAAACTCCCTGCAATGGCGATTCCAAAAGCTAAATTATTGGAAACCAAGTCGGATTCTATAAAGGTGTTAGTGGACGTCAAATAACCAAATCGTTGGTGCAACATTATTTGCAGAAGAAGCACATAAGTGATTAATATTATTGCAACTGCAATGAATGCAAACTTACCTTACACAGTTCTTCGCGATCAAATCTTTACATCCAACAATGGCTGAAGCATTGAATGATGTATTCGGAATGATTCAATGGGTGATTTAATGGGAAATGACTTCATCGTAATGATTCATTGTCTGACCTATTTAGCGATTCATCATGATAATCGTTATTCAGTAAAGAGCTGGCTTTTAACGCTTGTAAGTAATCGGCTGTCAGAAAGCTCATGAGTTAGCTCAGAAAAAAAGGATGGGTGAGTACATGCTGGAAAACAGGGTTGGATATCAATGATTTCAGATCCTCTACAATTAAATTAGGAACATCTTTATACTCGTTTCTGAAGATGCGCCTAGAAAAAACGTTTAAAGACGCTTCAGACCCATCTTGCCTAGTAAGTTCTCGAATGGGAAAAATTATGGGCAAACTACAAGAAGAGACAAATCCAGGAACAAATTCGATTCTATAATAAAAACGATTCAAGATATGATTGATAAGTACAAGAACAATAGAAGGAAAAGGAGTTTCTCGGTCTTTTTGCTATAAAGGAAGAAGTTTGCGATGTTTGTAGAACTCTTAAAAAGTTTTTACGAAGCAAGGAATGCTTGAAAGAGTTCTAATGCAAAAGAGCATTTCGAAGGACTTTGAAATTCGCAATATGTCGACAATTATGGTATTCTTAAAGAGCATATATGGTGGTGGAGTCGCCTAAAAGAAATAATTGTAAATAAAGAAAATGAGAGGTCCATGAGTTCAATTAAAATCATCACTAGGTGGCGTGAGAAAACGGTAAAGTCTATATGCCGTGAAGTTGAAGAAGAACATCTTCGTAGCTGATTGCGGTTTAGTTTATCCGGAGATGATTACTAGGGAGTTGATGTTGTCGTGCCCAGACTTCGATTGTTAGAGAGAGCAAAGAGAGTGGGAGGGTGTGTAACACGCGCACGGACATGCCGATGCTGGTGAGGGCATTACCTTATTTCTTACAAAATATTGATGCACCCGTTTTTGGATTCCAAAATTAACGATTGCGTGGCAGAGAAATACTATGTTGATCTTCGAGATGGTGAAAGAGGATTTAATGACTGCTACCACGAGAGTTACTGAAAATACAGAAATTGACTTTGCAGAATGCTGCGATTAAAGTTCTTTAAAACAACTTTGCTTACGATTTCCGGATTCATTGGCGATTGTGAGTTAAAAGCGAGCGAGAGGATATCGTATATAGCAAGGACTTCAAATTCGATCAATAGTGCTGCAGTGGAATATCAGGCAGTTTTGGTCGTATTACACAGATGGTGTTGGCGAAGACTATGTGTTCTTGGCTCTGTGGGCGGTTCAAGTTGATGCGAGTCCTGTTGAAAATGTCGGTGACCGTAGTGCTGAGCGATGTTAGAAACTTTCCTAAAGTACGCTAAGGGTCGTGTGGTGGCTTGCGTAGCAAGTAATATTTGCAGATTCAACCATAGTTATCAATGCAGCGTATGAATCTGGGCGCAAACAATTTTCCTAACAGGTTCAGAGCTTGAGAAGAAATTGTTAATGTCGCGATGGAGTCTGGAATATTAACTGTTCCGAGTAAAGGAATTGATTGTGCTCAATCAAAGTGAGAAAATTTGCCAGATAATGAGACTTGTTATTTTAGAAACAGGAAATGCTGGAGCCTACTAGCTCTTCAAAATGGCATGAGGACGTCATCGTCAAGGTAAACTTACATGAAGGAGATTTGGTGTGTATTGCAACGACTCCTTCGGTTGCGATCAGACTCAATTGCTCTAGTACGAAGATTTGCAATCTATCGTGCAGATGCGGAAGATGTTTGAAATAGCCAGGCAGTAGAAAAACAGCAAGTGGACATGCGACTCCCTAATGATTTGAGATGATGATTAACATGTTACAACCAACCTTCTTCATTCCGGTTCGAGGGAGTGCGTAGTTTATTAGCGCATGCGTTAGCTTGAATGAATTAGAATTCCATATAAGAACATTTTTCATTCCTGGAGGAAAGAGATGTCGTAGAAATTGAAAAGTAGCCAAATGAGTAGTGCTTCTGGTCAGAGTAGCGGCGAAATGTGATTGGTCGATGTGGAATCGGCGTGGCGATATTGGAAATAGCCGTTCCCTAAAGATCGTGAAAATTCTATCAGAAGACGGTGTTTTTGTTGCCGTTGTGAGCGATTTCCTAGAAGACTAGGTAAGATGGGTGGCCCTCGATTGTTCACGTGGATTCGTATATGTGAAAACAAATTGATTACGGAGCTCATTGTAACAGATGTTGTTGAGAAAACTTGGAGGTGAAGATTTCAGATGGCCAAGATTAAAACAAGAGGTGCGTGACGCTCTTAGCCGTTATCTATTCGATACGAAACGTCGATCATTTTACCAATGATTATGGAAGCCTCTAATTATAAAAATAACGATTTTAAGGAGATTAGAATGAATTCAAAAGCAGTAAAATCTTACTTGAAGTATTGGAGCTGTTGTGGTTTCAGTAGCTCTATCTATATCCCACAAGAAGCCTACCTTTCTTTGTGGTTCATGATTCTTCCATTGATTTTGTTTCTCTAAGACAAGGTTAATTTGGGGAACGATTGCGAGTGTCCTCTTGGATTACTCCATGTATTCTTACATCCAACAGGAGCAGGATTCCTGGTTGTTTCTCTACATGATTCCTTCATGGCTTATGGTTTTGTAGGCCTTTCAGGATTCTTTGCTAGAAACACGGTCCGTACAGCGTTTAATGCGCGTACGTCGTCTACTACATTAAATGTTGTAACAGCAAGTTTAATTGCGACTATTGTAAGTTATGGATTCCATGTGATTGCTACAGGAATTGGGCTCAACAGTGTTTTCTGCAGAAAAAGTTAGTTTAGCTCAAGGTATTTTCGAATTTGGGACGAACTTTTTAGTGACGCTTGCTGTGATTTTACTCATCTTTGTAACACTTATTTACGTAAAAAGAGATGTTTATATTCCAAAAGGAACTCGTTTCTTGTCACGTAGAGAACAATCTCATTTATTAAACGATTAATTAAAAATTAAAAGACCTTGATTCGTCGTGGTCTTTTTATTTAAAAAGAAAGGAGGCGTATGGAATTTATTAGTTCATTCCTTTACCTCATCATTCTTGCGAATACGATTGGGGCAGTCATCACAGTTTTTAAGGAGCCTAGAGAAATTGCGGCTACTTGGGGCTGGCTTATTGTGCTCATCATGCTGCCGATTATTGGATTTATCATCTACTTCTTTGGAAGAAGAATTCGGAAAAACAGTTTAATATGAAATCTCAAGAAACAGTTGAAGAATTGGTCGAACAGCAACAAAGAGATTTAGAAAGAACCAAAGAAAAAATAGGTGCTCCCAAGTTTCAGTTTTAAAATGAATATCAAGAAGATTTAGCTTCCTTCTTTTTAGAAACCGATGATGCTATTATTACAGAAACAATGAAGTGACTCTGTACGTGTCAGGAAGATAAATTTGCTCAGTTAAAGGCAGATATTGAACAGGCCAACATCATATTCACCTCAATATATTTTTAATGATGATACGATTGGGCATGAAATTATGGATCTTCTATTGAAAAAGCAGAGAAGGAATTGAAGTGCTCGTCATTTATGACGCCCTAGGGACTCGTAAGACTAGACAAGGTTTTGGAAAAACTGCATGATGCAGGAGGACATACGGTTGCCTTCTTTGGTTATTCGTTGGGCTTTTAACTGGCGTATCAATTACCGAAACCACCGTAAAATTGTTGTGATTGATGGAAAAATCAGGTATGTTGGTGGGTTTAATATCGGAGATGAATATCTAGGAAAAGAACTTGGGTACTGGGAGATACGCACTTACGAATGTGGGAGATGCGGTATATTCGCTACAATCACGATTTTCATCGACTGAATGCTGCGAAGACAAACGAAGAGAGTTCATTCCTGAATATTTCCTGTGGTAGAGTCAATGGGGCAAAATACGATTCAAGTCGTCTCAACAGGTCCAGATGCTAGTTTACAAAGATCAAACTAGGACTTATTAAGATGATTTCCATGGCAAAAAAATCTGTGTGGATTCAAACCCCTTACTTCATTCCAGATGAAAGCGTTCAGGAAGCTTTATGGATTGCAGCCTTGTCTGGAGTGGATGTTCGCATTATGATTCCAAGTAACCAGATCATCCAATTGTTTACCGGGCAACAGAATTTTATGCTTCTCAAATTATTCAATCCGAAAGGTCTATGTATACCAAAATGGTTTACAGCCAAAACAATGATTGTAGAGTGAACTAGTGATTGGAACTTCTAATTTTGATATGCGAAGTTTCCGATTGAAATTTTGAAGTCAATGCGTTTATTTATAATGAAGAAGTCGCTAGACAAGTGAGAAGCGAGACTTTCTAAAAGACTTACATGTGTAATGATTGCGACTAAAGACTATTTTGATAAAACAATCCCGATGGAAAAAATTCAAACAAAAATTTGCTCGCTTATTCGCCCCAATTTTATAATAGGATACGAGGAAAAGCGGTTAGAGCGAAGACGGTTCGCGGTTTGACGCAAACGGTCAAAAGACCGTGCGACAAACCGAAACGAGCCTCTGCTTCCGGTTCAACATGGATACGAGAAAAAGCGTTTAAACGGAACACTGGACCGGAGGCGCAAGGACGTGAAACGTTCTGTGTACAGTTCGGGAAGTGGACGCCGATCCTGTGGAGCCCGGAGTTCAACTACATAAAGGATACGAGATAACGCGTCCGGAAATGGATCGTTGGACCCGGAATACTGAAAAGCGGCTGAAACAGCCGTGCGGATATTTCGGGGAAACGCTTGCGCCATTTCTATGATGGCGAGTTCAACTTACAAAGGATTACGAGACATCGTCGCCTAAAATCATCCTTTTAAAAGCTTGGACGGTATCTAACAGGGAACTCACGGTGTTGTCAGGGTTCCCTTTCGAGTAAACTGCAGTAGAAAAATACCATATATGGTATTTTGTTAAGGTCTATTTCCATGCAAGCAACGATTTGTTCTACATTGAGAACAGGTGGGTAATCCCGAGTTTTCTTTGCTCTAAGAAAACGA
>BNJT01002667.1_pt1 | contig 15338 bp, 27 predicted proteins | sample 8540491 | NCBI WGS metagenome assembly BNJT01 (sample SAMD00202455, study PRJDB9452) | human saliva metagenome | host: Homo sapiens
TTCTTCTCGGGTTTGATTGTTCTTGACCGTTACTTGTCCGCTTTCGACTTCGCTCTCCCCTAGGGTGATGAGGGTCTTAGCCGCAAAGACATCGGCTGACTTGAACTGAGCTTTGAGTTTACGGTTAAGGTAATCACGCTCTGCTTTGAAACCTTGTTGGCGAAGAGCCTGTACCAATTCCAAGGCCTTGACATTTGCCCCTTCGCCCAAGACTGCGATATAGACATCTAAGGCGTTTTCGATAGGGAGAGCCACACCTTGCTTTTCAAGAATGAGAAGCAGGCGCTCTATACCAAGTCCAAAACCAAATCCAGCAGTTTCAGGGCCTCCAAAGTAAGAAACCAAACCATCGTAACGGCCACCCGCACAGACTGTCAAGTCATTGCCCTCAATCTCAGTGATAAACTCGAAAATAGTGTGGTTGTAGTAGTCCAGACCACGCACCATATTGGTATCGATAATGTAGTCTACTCCAAGATTTTCCAACATCTGACGCACAGCATCAAAATGAGCTTGACTTTCTTCATCAAGGAAGTCCAAGATAGAAGGCGCATTCTCTACTGCTACCTTGTCTTCTTTTTCTTTAGAGTCCAAGACACGGAGAGGATTTTCCTCCAAGCGACGTTGGCTATCCTTAGACAAGGTCTCCTTGAGCGGTGTCAAATAGTCAATCAAGGCTTGACGGTAGGCCGCACGGCTCTCAGGATTTCCAAGAGTGTTGAGGTGCAATTTGACACCTTGGATGCCGATTTCTTTCAAGAAATGGGCTGCCATAGCGATGGTTTCCACATCGGTAGCTGGATTGCTAGAGCCAAAACACTCAACCCCAATCTGGTGGAACTGGCGCAAACGCCCTGCCTGTGGACGCTCATAGCGGAACATAGGGCCCATGTAGTAGAACTTACTTGGCTTTTGCACTTCTGGGGCGAAGAGTTTATTTTCCACATAGGAACGGACAACGGGCGCAGTTCCTTCTGGACGGAGGGTAATATGACGGTCACCCTTGTCATAGAAATCGTACATTTCCTTGGTTACGATATCTGTTGTATCTCCAACAGAGCGACTGATAACCTCGTAGTGTTCAAAAATAGGCGTGCGCACTTCTGCATAGTTATAGCGCTTGAAAATCTCACGGGCAAAGCCCTCAACGTACTGCCATTTGGCAGATTCAGCAGGTAAAATATCCTGCGTTCCTTTTGGTTTTTGTAATTTCATAGGGAATCCTCTTTAAACTTAATAGTCTTATTTTACCATAAATAGAGGGATTAAAACAGTGAGAAAAAATTAGGATTTATACTCAATGAAAATCAAAGAGCAAACTAGGAAGCTAGCCGCAAGCTGTACTTGAGTAAGGCGACGCTGACGTGGTTTGAAGAGATTTTCGAAGAGTATTAGATATCATTTTTGAGATTAAGACCTGTCAAAAGAATAGCTATCAAGGAAAGACCAACAAATAGCATCCAAGTCAACTGTATATTCCATACAGCTACAAGTGAAAAACAGGCTGTTCCCACAGGTATGGATAAGGTAAACAATAGACCTAAAAAATTACTGGTACGAGCTAGAACCTCTGGAGCTAGATTTTTCATGAGCATGGCACTAATCTTTGGTTGAACTTTACCAGACACATATAGAGTTGAAAAGAGAAATAGCAAACCAAGTACGACTTGATTGAATAAAGTTAGCTAGACCAACTAGACTGAGTCCTACGGTCACCCACATCATCAATCTAGGCAGGGACTGCTTCCCAAAAATAATCATTGCCCGTAAGGCTACTGATGATGACTGCTACTAAAGAACCGACTTGACTGATAAATAACGCCTCTGTGTAAGAAAAATTCAAAGAGAATGGCTCAAAAAAAGAAGATATTATAGATTCCCACCCAAAGCGCCACCCTAAGGCATTGATAAGCAAGACAGCAAAGATCATGAATCCAAAGTTTTTTTCTGTCCACCTTTAAGAAAAAAACAAGGCGTAAATTTCGGTAAATTGTTAGGAACTGGTCTTTGATAGATAGACTCTCATTTTTTTAAGTGATTCACCATCAGCAGATGACATTGACAGGCTCAATTTGCTTTTTTTCCTAAAAAAAGAGGATAACGGCTGATACTAGGAAAAAAACAGGCATTGATTTCCGCAACGAGAAAAAAATTATTAACCGATAGACCCTAAGAGCCAAACTCCGAAAGCTTGACCACCAATAGCTGAAATATAGGTGATGAACTGGGAAAAAAAGAATAAGCCTCCATCAGATCATCTTCAGCTACTTTTTTTCTTTAATGAGAGGCATGCGCAAACCACCTGCAAAATCACTGATGACATCACTAATGACATTGATTAAACACAGGCTAGAAAAAGGCAAAAGAGTAGTTTGCTGAACAACTAGGGCTGCTAGAAAAAAAATAGAACCGCCTGAAACAAACCGCTATAGACCATCCATTTGACCTTGTCCCTCGTGTAATCTGCCCGAATCCCTACAAAAAAACTGTAAAGAGAGTCGGAATAATCATGACAATATTCGCCATAGCAACAGCAAAGGAGGCTTGTGGCAAGGTCGATGCATAGACGATAAATACCAGGTTAAAAATTGAAGCACCAAAAGCATTGAAGAAGCGTGACAAAGTCAAGAGTCGATAAGCTTGATTTCTAAACAATAGGTTCATAGGTAATCTCCCTTCTTGTTCTAATCCCTATATGAAGTATGACTATAGTATAGCACTTAGAAATTGAAAGGGAAAACTTTTGAATATATGCAACAAATGAAATGATCAAAAAGAATCGAGAGAACTTCTCCAGTGGCACGAGAGAGCCCAACAGTTCTATCGCTTAAAATTTCAAATTATTTTCGTAGTTTGCAGATATTCAACAATCGGTCGTTTTTCTATAGTATTCGGCAGATTTATTACAGCCAAGCATCTCAAAAATACGGACAGCATCTTCCATCTTTTCTCTGACCCTTCCTTGACTCTGCCTTGCTTGCTATCAAGGAGACCTTCTGCCCACAAATAGACAATTCGGAAAATAGGTTTCATTTTTCTTCAAAGAGTTCTTTTCAATTTGTTTTTAGAAATAAGAGGCATTGGTAAAATCATCAACTTCAATACAGAGACCATAAAACCATTGGGGAGCAAGGTATGCATCATGTTTCGATTTTTCCAACTCTGCAAAAATCTGACTTCCGCAACATTTCCGAGTATACTTTGTCAAAAGTGGCATCGCTCACCTAGGACATTACAAGGATAAGGTTAAAAACCTTCTTTCCTTCCTAGTTTTTGCCTTTGGTACTACCGGTCCCATCCTACTCATGTGGTTGACTCCTCAAGCCTATATCGCAACTCTAGTCGCTCGTGGAAAAACCTCAGGACTATATCGATCGCATTATGGTTGCACCGAACTCTGCTAATATCCTCTCTTTATAACAAGTATTCTCATCGGCGCTCTACTTGGTGCCCCTAATTGGACAAACACTTAGTAAAAATTAGCATCATTAAACATCATAAAAAGAGCCAGCTGGCTCTTTTTATTTATGACTTAATTTCTGGTCAAGAAGTCTCCCAAGAACTGAATCGTAAAGATAATCAAGATAATGATGAGGGTCGCAAGAATAGTCACATCATGATTGTAACGGTTAAATCCATAGGCGATTGCTACGTTACCGATACCTCCAGCCCCAACTGCTCCCGCCATGGCTGTTTCACTGACTAGTGAAATCAAGGTTACAGTTGTCACGCGGATCAAGTCTGGAAGTCCTTCTGATAGGTAAACACCCACGATATCCCAGAAAGTAGCTCCGCTAGCTTGAGCTGCCTCGATGACACCGCCATCTAGTTCAGCCAATACCACCTGTACTTGACGGGCAAAAAAGGCAAAGACTGCAAAAGATAGGGGTACAATAGCCGCATTTGGCCCGATACTTGTCCCTACGATTAGATGAGAGAAGGGTGACAAGACTGCCAAGAGAATGATAAATGGCACCGCACGGAAAATAGAGGTAATCTTATCCAAAATCCAGAAAACAACTTTATTTTCCAAGACACCACCTGGAGCTGTCAAGACAAGGAAAAGCCCTGCAACCAGTCCTAGGAAACCTCCGATGATAAAGGAAAGAACCGTCATATAAAGGGTCAAGTAGATTGCTGTTCCCCAGCCAGCTTGACCAGACCAACCCATCTTGTAGACGTTTGGTAAGTAAGATTTAATTAATTCTGCCATCTTACTGTCCTCCCTTCAATACTTTTAGTTGCACACCAGCCTGACGGATAGCCTCTTGAGCTTTTGCCAGTGCTTCTTTTTCTCCAGACAAAACAACCACAAGCTCACCCACAGGAGTACCATCCAAATTTCGATGTTTCCATAGAGAATATTGGCTGTTACTTGGTAGTGCTTGTACAATTCATTCAAAAGTGGCTCATCTGTAGAAGCGCCTGCATACTTGAGTTGTACCAAAATGCTATTTTCAGATAAGTGCTCTACGATTTCTTGTTTCTCAATCTTGACCATAGCTTCATCGATACCTGTCGCAGTCGAGATAAAATCCTGAGTCAATGGTTGCTTAGGATCTGAGAAAATTTCAAGAACGCTACCTTCTTCAATCAAGCGACCGTCTTGCATAACGGCTACACGGTTAGCAATGTCTTTGACAATCTGCATCTCGTGTGTAATCAAGACAACGGTCAAACCTAGTTTTTGGTTCAAATCTTGCAGCAAAGCTAAGATTTGCTTGGTTGTCTTAGGGTCAAGGGCAGAAGTTGATTCATCTGAAATCAAGATTTTTGGATCATTGGCCAAGGCACGCGCAATAGCTACACGCTGTTTTTGTCCACCAGAAAGTTGTGAAGGATAGTTTTCAGCGCGGTCAGCCAATCCGACCAAGTCCAATAATTCAGCCACTTTAGCCTTCTTATCTTTCTCACTAAGTCCAGAATGTTTGAGGGCAAAGGCTACATTTTCCTCTGCTGTCTTCTGACTCATAAGATTAAAGTGTTGGAAAATCATCCCAATATCCTGACGTTTGCGTCGTAATTGCCCGGTAGTTAAGGTTTCTTTACCATCAAAAATCACATCATCATCAACGGTAATTCTACCTGCAGATGGTTTTTGTAAAAGGTTAATAACACGAACCAAGGTTGATTTCCCTGCTCCAGAATATCCTACAATCCCATAGATATCCCCTTCTTGGATGTGAATGGTCACATCCTTGACCGCTGTGATGGTTCTTTTCTTTTGGTGGAAAGTCACATCAATCTGGTCTAATTTGATAATGTCTCTACTCATAACTTCTAATCAGCTCCTCTACTAATTCAATATGGGTGTAATAATCGGCGATTCGCACATTTTCATCTCCACCGTGGTCTCGGCTATTGGCATTTCCTAGACCAAAGGCAACCATAGGTACTTCTAAAGCATCAAATACCGTATGCATAGGACCTGTCCCAGCCGTTGTCGGCAAGACAGAAACTCCCTGTGGATAGAATTTCTTGGCCAGCTCAATGACATTGAGAATGGCTGGCGCACTCATGTCACTTCGATAGCTCATCTCACCCAAAGTATAGTACAATTCTACCTTATCAAAGCCATTTTTGTCTAGTTGTTTTCGGATTTTCTCCAAAACATCATGGGGTTCAAGCCCTGCAACCAAACGGACTTCTAGCTTGGCACTAGCCTCTGCTGGCAAAATCGTTTTAACTCCTTGACCTTGATAACCAGACTGAATTCCTTCGATATTGAGTGCTGGTTCAAAGAAAAAACGTTTTAGAAAGGCTGTACGTTCCTCTTGTAAAAGTGGCAATTCCAAGCCATAAATCTGGCTGATTTCCTCTGGATTGCGTTGGGCATAGGTTTCAACCAAGGCCAACTCTCGTTCGTTTGGTTCCTGCACATCATCGTACAAACCTTCTACCAAGATACGGCCGTCGGCAGCGCGAAGACTAGTCAAAGCTTGAATGAGATACCATGGAGCTGATTCGATGACTCCACCATAGCTAGAATGGATATCGACGTCTGCACTCTTGACCTTGGCATCAAAGGTCACAATTCCCTTGTTTCCACCAGAGATTTCTAACTGTTCTAAGGCATTCTTTGTTCCTTGTTCCCAGACTAATAAATCTGCACCTCGGAGCTTGTCCGCATGTTTTTCTAGATATTTGTCCAAGTCCATAGAGGCAGACTCTTCAGCTCCTTCCATGATGAAGCTGATATTGACCGGAAGATCATCGTGATGTTGCATGTATTTTCTCAGAGCACTCAAGCGAGCAGTGATATGCCCCTTGTCATCATCAACCCCGCGTCCATACATAATGCCATCACGCACAGAGAGTGTAAAAGGATCCTCGGTCCAAACTTGATCACCATCTGCTGGTACTGTGTCATAGTGGTTGTAGAAAATGATAGTCTTGGCATTTGGTCGTGAACTTTTGAAATGTGCCATGACAAAAGGCGCCGTATAGCTCTCGTCAATCTCAACTTCTGCACCAACACGTTTAAAAATCTCACCTAGATAACGAGCCACCTCTTTCAGGCCGACTTGTTGGGCAAAGACTGATTTTTTAGAAATCAAGGTACGCAAAACCTCAAAATAATGTTGCGCTACATGATCCTTTTTCAAACTTTTTCAATTTGTTCTTCTTGGCTAGGGAAAAACCATTTTTCTCTACCTTTCTACTAGGACTTGTACCTTTAGAATCAATACAAGTGGATTTCATTTGCTTGAGGCTCTATATAAAAGCAAGAGGTGGAAAAATCTCTCCCACCTCCCTGTGTTTATTACCAAACTGGTTGATCCAATCCGTCTGAAGTTTCTTCGATGACTTTTTTCACTTCGTCAGTATGGTAAGCTGCGATAATTTTCTTGATGGCATCAGCTTTAGGTGATGATTCCCAATCTTTTTTCGCAACGATGATGTTATACCATTGTTTTGAGTTTTCGTCAGCTTGCTCTTTAAAGAGTGCTTTCTTGTAGTCCAATTTTGCTTCTGTAACAAAAGTGTTGTTTACAACAGCTGCATCAACTGATGACAATGAACGAGCTGTTTGGCTAGCGTCCAATTCAGTGATTTTCAAGTTCTTTGGATTTTCTTTGATGTTTGCGATTGTCGCAAGTGCAGTTCCTGAAACATCCAACTTAATCAAACCAGCTGATTGAAGCAAGTAAAGAGCACGGCTTTCGTTTGTAGCATCGTTAGGTACTGCGATTTCACCGTTTGCTGGGATGTCTTCGACTTTAGTGTACTTGTTTTCACTTCCGTTTAAACCTGAATAAAGACGGATTGGTGAGATGTAAGTATCTGCAATCGCAACAAGGTCTTTACCGTTTTCTTTGTTCCAGTTATTCAAGAAGTTGTAGTGTTGGAAAGCGTTCAAGTCTACTTCACCATCAGCAGTTGCTTTGTTTGGTTGTGAGTAGTCTGTAAACTCTGTAAATTCCAATTTAATTCCGTCTTTTTCAACTAGTTCTTGGATTTTATCCCAACGTGCTTCTTCTGAACCGCTACGGTTTACAGTTGCGATTTTTAACTGTAGTTGTATTGTCCGCTTTCTTGTTTGAATTTCCGCAAGCTGCAAGTGTAAGGCCTGCTACTGTAGCAATCGCTGCTACACCCTAACCATTTTTTTGATTTTTCATGATTCTTTTCTCCTTTAAAAAAATAATACCGTAATAGTATCTCATACTTTATTTGATTTCGCAAATTGTTATTAGATAGGCAGGCATATAGTTTGAAACTATATGCTCTAAAATTGAGAAATCATCCGCCTTTCTCAGACTAGATGATTTCATACAACTATTTAATGTCAGCTTCTGCTGGCAGGTAAGAACCACCAAAGAACTGTTGAGATAGTTTTTTTCAAGCGTTCCAGCTTTATAGAGTTCTTGGATGCGTTTGTCCACAAAAGCTCTTCAACTCATCTTGACCTTTGGCAAGAAGTGGGTAAACATAAGGCTGTTGGTCACTTGGGAGTTCGATGACTTTCAAATTATCCAAACCTTGGTTTTTTTGATAACTGTCTCTACACCGATCTTGTCAAAAAAATCTTATAGTCAAATTGTCCATCGCTCAAACGAGACATGATTTGTTGGAAATCTGCCTTAGTATAATTATGATAGTTGGATTGTCCGCATGTTCTGTGTTGTATGCTTCCAATTGTTTAGCTGAGGTTGTTCCTTGAACGACTTCAGTAGATTTTTCCACCGATATCATCAAGAGACTTGATGCTAGTGTCGTCCTTCTTCACAACAAGAACGTTAGGGTTTTTTTAGCAGTTGGCGCTGCGTAGAGGTATTTCTCTGCACGTTCTTTGGTATAACTAAGGTTGTTAACGGCCATTTGGTAACGATCGCTATCAAGTCCTGGGAAAAATCCCTGACCACTCTGTCTTTTTTTCAAACTTGACAGTATACTTGTCTGAGTCTTTAAAGATAGCACGAACAAGCTCAATCTCGTAACCTGTCAATTCACCATTTTTCTTCATAGATAAATGGTTTTGGTGATCCATTAGTTGCTACAACGATTTCTTTCTTACTAGATGTTGCTTCACCAGATGTAGCATCTTTCTTCTCACCACCTGAGCAAGCTGCTAATGCACCTGCAGCAACAAGCCCTAGGGCAGCAAGTGATGAATATTTAACGATTTTTTTCATGATATTTCCTCCAAAATAGAATACAATCTTATCTTAACAGAAAAAAAGTAATTGCGCCATTATATGATTTCTATATTTGCCATAGGTTTTCTTTATGGCTGATTAAAATAGCAAACGCAGGACTGCTATCAAGGCTACTCCAAAGATAACCGTCCCCACCAGATTGCGGTAACGAAAGGCGACAAAGGCTGTCGGAAAGACTGCTAGAAAGTCTAACCACTTTATCTGTGGGAAGCTTTCGATTTTTCCTGTCACCACACTTGAAAGAATCAAGGCAAAGATAATAGAGACTGGTAGGAATTTCAAAAAACGCTCTACGATTGCTGGCAAACCCTTATACTTGGCTAGGATGAAAGGAATCATTCTTGGAATCCATACTACCAAGCCAGAGAAGATAATTGCCATTAAAATATACTTACTGATCATCCAAAATCACTCCCCATAGTACAACCCTAGCAAGGTCGCAAACAGTACAGCTAGTGACTGAGACACCACTGTCAAGAGTATAAAGAAGGAAAGGGCAACAACTCCTAAAAATGATGAAGAGGTTGTGCAAGGGAATCCGTTTTTTTGCATAATTTGAAACTGGGAAGTGAAGATCCTGATAAACATCCCCACTAGGGCAAAAGTCAAGACCGAAAAATCTCCGGATTTGGCAAAAGCCCACCCTAAAGCAGTCCCTGACAACCGTTCCCACAAACCAAGCCACATAGCTATTTAGATTGTTACCATGCATCCACATAGGATTGACCTTGTCCCTATGAACCAGCTCTCCCATCAAGACCCCTGTATGTCTCATCGGTCAAGATACTAGACATTCCGATATTATGCCAGAGACTAGTATGACGGAAATAGGTAGAAGCGTGTAAACTCAGTAAAAAGAGCCGTAGATTAATCAAAAAAACCGTCATGACAATGGCTACCACAGGCGCTTGAACTGCTATCAAGGCTATCATGGCAAACTGGGCACTTCCAGCATAGACAAAGAGACTCATCAAGCCCATTTCCACAGGGGTTACATAAGGGGAACCGATAATGCCACAAGCAAGGCTGATACTGACATAGCCTAAAGCTGCTGGCACCGCAGCCTGTACTCCCTCCCAAAAATCCTTTTTCTTTCATAAACCTCCTCATTCTTACAAATACAGCATTCTATTGTCAAAAGCGTTCAAAACAAGATCCCTAGGACGACTACCACTGAGATTGATCGATTCGAATATGATATTGATTAATCTCAGGATTGTCATCATCCTCATATTCTGTAGGATAAACATCAGGATAAACATCGATCCGGAGTTCTCTCAGTTGCCTTTCAGTTTGACCTTAAACCGATAACCACCATCATCCCCGACCAAGGCATCAACTTTCAAAGACTGAAAATTGGGTAGAGCTTCGATTTCTGCTTTCATGTCTTGGGTCATTTGATAAAAGATTTCTTTCTGTTGAGCTTTGGAAGCCACAGGGAAATAAACCGACGCCCCTTGTAAACGATGTGATTCTGAAAAAGTAAAGGTCACGCGACCACTATAACCTTTCCATTTAAAGTTTTCGTAGTGGTAGAAAAGGCGCCCTGTTTTATAGAGATAGGGATCTCTTGCATGCCAAGTATCATGATAACCAGTTTCTGTTTCTTCTACTATTTCATTAGGTTTTCCAAACACTTTTTCAAAGGATTCGAGGGGCATGTTAAATGAAATAGTTTCAAACATGACCAATTGCGTCTTTTGAAACAGCTGAAAAACCAGCAGAGACAGCAACAATACCACTAGGGCAAGTGCTACACTAATTATTTTTTTAAATCTCATATTCCTACTATACTAAAAAACTCGCGCATTTGTCCAAGATAAAAGAGTTAACGCTGAGCTAACTCTTTATTCCATAGTATCAAAAGCGAGACTTGGTTTGGCATTTAGATCTAAGCCTGCAAAATTTTCTTTGTTCCACTCGCTGACGCTAGCATAGGCAATCATTCCTGCATTATCTCCACAAAGACGTAGAGGTGGAATGATAACCTTGACATCGGTGATTTCAGCCGCCAAACGTTCTCTGAGACCTTTATTGGCAGCCACACCACCAGCCACAACTAGAGTTTTTAACAGGATATTTCTCAAGGCTTTCTTGGTTTTTTTGCCATAAGAATATCCATAACTGCTGCTTGGAAGGAGGCGCACAAATCCTCTGTGGACAAGTTTTTCTCCCTTTTGCTCAGCATTATGATGAAGATTGATAAAGGCAGACTTCAATCCAGAGAATGAAAACTCCAGATTGTCCTCCCTTGATCATGGCACGAGGAAAATCATAGACATCCTGACCTTGATGAGCCAACTCGTCAATCTCACGACCTGCTGGATAGGTCAGCTCCATGACACGACCGACCTTATCATAGGCCCTCACCAACTGCATCATCACGTGTTTCCCCAACAATCTTGTAATCACCAGCCTCAGACACATAGACCAACTCTGTGTGTCCACCACTGACTAAAAGGGCTAACAAAGGGAATTCCAAAGGCTCCACACTTTGAGCCGCCATGAGATGACCAGCCATGTGATTAACGGGAATTAGAGGTAGTTCATGTGCCCAAGCAAAGGCCTTGGCAGCTGATAAACCAACAAGCAAGGCTCTGACCAAGCCTCGATCTGTAGGTAACCGCCACAGCTGTCACATCCTCTTCAGCTAATTTCTGCTTCTGCTAGTGCCTCCTCGATGCAGGCTGTAATGACCTCGACGTGGTGACGACTGGCTACTTCTGGAACTACGCCCCCAAAACGTTTATGACTCTCAATTTGACTAGCAATGACATTGGACAAGAGCTCGTCATCGTTTTTTAAGACGGCGACACTGGTCTCATCACAGGATGTCTCAAATGCTAAAATATATCTATCCTTCATCTATTTCTCTCTTCATGATAATGGCATCCCTCAACTGGATTATGGTAATAGAACTTTCTCTCAGCGATGACGGCCATTTTTTCTTTCTTGTAAAATGCTTGCGCTCTTTGATTTGACTTTCTGACTTCGAGGAAAATTTCCTTATCTGCGGGCAATTGAGCAAACAAGGCTGAGGCTATCCCTGACCCTTGATAAGCTTTTCTTGACAGCGATTTGCAAGACTTCTGCTTCAAAAAAGATTCTCCTGAATTGCTAGAAAACCTATCACTTCTTCCCCATCATAAGCTAGAGCATACCAAGTCTGGTCTTGAGACAGGTCTGCTTTGGATTTGTTCCAACGTCCAAGGACTGACTGGATAAACATCTACCATAACAGCGTAGATAGCTTGAGCCAAGTCAGGTTGCTGTTGAATCTCGTTTGATTCTATCATAGGCGTTTAATGTAGGACTCGTCCGACTCGGTATGGTTCTTGAGCCAGTTTTCCTCAGCTTCGACACGCTTTGAGGTAATTCGGCACAAAAGTCGTGCAAGGAGTCTGCTTCCTTGTCCCATAGCCCATAGAGCTAGATTCGCTGCGTTTGCAAGGTTTCTGATAGTTAGCCTGTGGTAATTGCTCTTGAATCTGCTCGACAAAGGCACCCACTTCACCGACAAAGGTTACCTGATCAGCATCCTTGACTTGCTCTAGCACTTCCGCAAAAGGACAGATGCGCTTCTGGAAAGACAGGTTGAGCATGTTCATAAAAATCCCTGCGTATACATTGTTACGACGTGCATCCATCAAAGGAACAACCAGACCTTCCTGTTGATTCGGTACCAGAGCTAAAAGACTAGACATCCCTACTAACTCAATGTTTAGGGTATGAGCCAGAGTCTTGGCAGTTGCTACTGCGATTCGCAAACCTGTATAGCTACCAGGACCCTCTGCCACGACGATTCGATCCAAATCCTTGGGTGTCCAATCCAAACTTGCCATCAAAGAAAATCAATAGCAGGCATCAGAGTGATACTGTGATTTTTCTTGATATTAATCATGGTCTCAGCAAGAAGCTGCTTGTCCTCTAAAATGGCTAAAGACAGAGCCTTGCTGGACGTATCAAAAGCTAATACTTTCATAACACATTCCTATCTTTTTGTCTGTTTACTATTATACTACAAAAAGCTGACACATGGGAATTTTCTTTGTCTTTGAAACAAAGAAATGTCCCTGCCAAAACAGACAGGACAAGCACTTAAGTATTCAAGCCAAAAGTAAAAATACGAAACCAGACCACATAGGTCACAAGGAGAAGGAAAAATCGAATACAGAGTCACAGAAAGCAATCTTTCCATGAAGGAGCTTTGTTTTTCCGATGCTCTAGCCGAGTACAAACAATAGATTTCCCACCGTAAACACAGGCAACAAAAAATCATAAAAAGCTACCAAACGAATACCGATAGCAAAAGTAAATAAGTCATTCATCCTTTCAACCTCCTTGATATGAAAAACCTCTTTATAACTTTATTATAGCACTTGCATCTTATGTCTTCAAATACTTATACAAGGCAAAATGAAACGTATTTCAAGCTCCTTACTTTCATGTTTCCTGCTTTTTACTAATTCCCCTTTTTATGTTATAATTGAGATAATTGTAACGAATCAAGGTCAATAAAGACAAAAAAATGAAACTGAAATCAAAACCAGCTTCAAACTGAGCATTTTTGAATATAGCTGACCTGAAAGCAGAAAGGAAACATATGATTTACAAAAGTTTTTTTATCAAGAAACAAAAGAACGTAGCCCACGTCGTGAAACAACACGCTCACTTTACTTAGACATCGATGCTAGTTCAGAACTTGAAGGGACGTATCGCTGCTCGCCAACTTGTTGAAGAAAACCGTCCAGAATATAATATCGAGTATATCGAACTCTTGTCTGACAAATTGCTAGACTACGAAAAAAAGAAACTGGCGCATCTGAAATTACGGAGTTCTAATATGGCCTACACTCTTAAACCAGAAGAAGTCGGGCGTTTTTGCCATTGGTGGTCTAGGAGAAATCGGAAAAACACATACGGAATCGAATATCAAGATGAAATCATCATCGTTGATGCAGGGATTAAATTCCCCAGAGGATGACCTGCTTGGTATCGACTACGTTATCCCTGATTACTCTTACATTGTAGAAAAATATCGACCGCGTCAAGGCTCTCTTGATTACACACGGACACGAGGACCATATCGGTGGGATTCCTTTCTTGCTCAAGCAAGCCAATATCCCTATCTATGCAGGTCCACTGGCCCTTGCCTTGATCCGTGGAAAACTCGAAGAGCATGGACTTTTGCGCAACGCTACACTTCACGAAATCAACCACAACACTGAGTTGACTTTTAAAAAAATCTTTAAAGCAACTTTCTTTAGAACAACCCACTCGATTCCAGAGCCATTGGGAATTGTCATCCACACACCTCAAGGGAAAATCGTCTGTACGGGTGACTTCAAGTTTGACTTTACACCAGTTGGTGAACCTGCAGACTTGCACCGTATGGCAGCCCTAGGTGAAGACGGAGTACTTTGTTTGCTCTCTGACTCGACCAATGCTGAAGTGCCAACCTTTACAAACTCTGAAAAAGGTCGTTGGTCAGTCTATCATGAAGATTATCCAAGGTATCGAGGGACGTATCATCTTTGCATCCTTTGCCTCAAATATCTTCCGTCTCCAACAAGCTACTGACGCTGCTGTTAAAACAGGTCGTAAGATTGCTGTCTTTGGACGCTCTATGGAAAAGGCCATTGTCAACGGGATTGAACTTGGCTACATCAAAGGCGCCTAAAGGGAACCTTTATCGAGCCAAATGAAATCAAAGACTATCCCTGCGGGTGAGGTTCTTATCCTCTGTACAGGTAGTCAGGGGCGAGCCCTATGGCGGCCCTCTCTCGTATCGCTAACGGAACTCACCGTCAGGTGCAACTCCAACCTGGTGATACTGTTATCTTCTCATCTAGCCCAATCCTAGGAAACACCACTAGCGTTAACAAAGCTGATTAACATCATTTCTGAAGCTGGTGTTGAAGTCATCCATGGTAAGATTAACAACATCCATACATCTGGACACGGTGGTCAGCAAGAGCAAAAACTCATGCTCCGCCTGATCAAACCAAAATACTTCATGCCTGTTCACGGTGAATACCGCATGCAAAAAGTCCACGCTGGACTAGCCGTTGATACTGGAGTTGAAAAAGACAATATCTTTATCATGAGCAATGGTGATGTTCTTGCCCTTACTGCAAACTCTGCTCGTATCGCAGGTCATTTCAATGCTCAAGATATCTATGTCGATGGAAATCGTATCGGTGAAATCGGTGCTGCTGTCCTAAAGATCGTCGTGATCTATCTGAAGATGGTGTCGTACTTGCTGTCGCAACAGTAGACTTCAAGTCTCAGATGATTCTTTCTGGACCAGATATCCTCAGTCGTGGATTCGTCTACATGCGCGAATCTGGTGACTTGATCCGTCAAAGCCAACGCATCCTTTTCAATGCTATTCGTATCGCTTTGAAAAACAAGGATGCCAGCATCCAATCTGTCAATGGCGCCATTGTTAACGCCATCCGACCATTCCTTTACGAAAATACTGAACGTGAACCGATTATCATTCCGATGATTCTCACACCAGATGAAGAATAATAAAAATTCTCTGAAATCCTATGACTTCAGAGATTTTTATAGTTGGTTGAATCTAGAATAGTACACTACGGATTCTAAAGAACTTCTAGAAATTAAGTTGACTTTCCTAATCTCGTTCACATCTTAATTCAATCTACTATATTA
>BNJT01003327.1_pt1 | contig 15322 bp, 18 predicted proteins | sample 8540491 | NCBI WGS metagenome assembly BNJT01 (sample SAMD00202455, study PRJDB9452) | human saliva metagenome | host: Homo sapiens
AAACAAACTTACCAATAAAAAACTAAGCTAAAAATCAAACAAATTCAAACTACATCCACTCACCGTTAGCATTTACAGTGTAACCATCGATAGTTGTATTCACCGCTAAAGCTCCTGATGGGTATGAATAGTACCATTTACCTCCAACTTGGAACCAGCCAGTTTTCATAGCACCTGAATCATTAAGATAATACCACTTACCATCTACAAGTTTCCAACCTGTCTGCATAGCACCTAAGCCATCTAGATAATACCATGTACCATTTTCTTTATCCATCTAGTACTCATTTTACCTAAACTGTCGAGATGGTACCAACTACCATTTATAAGTTTCCAGCCAGTTATCATGGCACCTAAATCGTTTAAATAATACCAGTCACCGTCAATTTTCTTCCATCCAACAGAGCGATTTCCCTCATTATCAATAAAGAATTTTTTACCATCAATTACAGCAATATTGGGTGTCAAAATACCATCTTTTTCATTTAGGTAGTATTGTTTATCCCCTAAGGTTAGTAAGCCTTTTTTAATTACTCCATCAGTTTCAAAGTAGTAGGTCTTACCATCAATCTTTTGCCAGCCAGTGATATAGACAAAACTCAACCCACTACAGTTGACAAAGAGCCAACAAAAAACTAGGAGATTTTACTCCTAGTCTTTGTTTATATATTAGTATTATACTAACTCACCATTTCCGTTTACAGTGTAACCGTCAGGAGTAGTTGTATTTACAAGTAATGCACCTGAACCATTTAGATAGTACCAGTGGCTACCTACATATTTCCAACCAGTTTGCATTGCACCTGAAGCATCTAGATAGTACCAAGTACCATTGTCTTTAACCCAACCAGTTGCCATCCAACCAGCTTGGTCAAAGTAGTACCAAGTTCCGTTGATTTTTTCCCAACCGTTAGTTGTGTAAGAACCATCAGCGTGTTTGTACCACCAGCGAGAACCTGATTGAACCCATGCTGCTTGAGCAGCTGGTTTTTCAGCAGAAGCTACTAGTTGAGGAATTTCCAAAAGGGTTGCTTTACCATTTTGTACTCGAACTGTTAATTTATATGTTCCACGTTTAGTTTTAACTTCAACAGTACTTTTAGCTGATTTTTCATACTTAATCTCAACTGCTTTACCATCAAATTTTAGTTCATTACCTTCTTTATCATAAACTTTAACATATCTATCGGTAACAACTCTTTGATTATCAGATTGTTGAGATGCAAGGTAAGCTTTAATATCATCAATAGTCAAAGCACCATTTTGAGTAGTATTAACTTTACCACTTGCTTCTTCTCCACGTTTAGCTGCTTCTGCTGCTTCTTCAAAGAGTTTAGAAACTTCTGCATCTGGTTCTGTTCTCTCATCAGCTGCAGGTTTAGCAGTTTCTGCAGGTTTAGCAGTTGGCAATGTTTGAACATTAGCCTCACTGTGAGTTACTGTATCATCTGCTGATACAACTTGTGCAGCACCAAATGCTGCAAGAGCGACTGCGCTTGTCAATAAAACTTTTTTCATCGTTTTATCTCCTTTATTTTTCTTTAAAATATTTTTTCGTAAGACTATCTTACTACCATACAGTATATAAATATTTGCAGGATTTGTCAAGGGTTTTCTTCATTTTTTTAAACTTTTAACCTATTTTTTCAAAAAAGGTTAAAAAAACACCTCTGTAAGATGAAATACCTTTCAAATACCGTGTCTTCCAAGTGAAAATCTCACAAATTTCTTAAACCCTGAGTCAAATCTCTCATATCTAATCCACATAGATAGTTGGACAGAACTCACTTCTATGGTATTATCCTATAACCCCTATCAAATGTCAAGCAAAAATGGCAAGTGTTTTGGAAATAACTCGCCATTTCATTAACTTTCTACTATACTAAAGTGTGAGCTCATAGCAAGGACTCAAACTCAGCTACTGACATGCCCAATTGCTCACTCGCAACCTCAGGTGTTAGAAGACCTTGACGTACTAGATTTACTAAACCTACTTTAATCCCTCTTCAATGCCTTCTTCTCGTCCTTGTTCACGACCCTCTGCACGACCACGTTCTAATCCTCTTTCTTCAGCTTGTTCCAAGGCATAGTCCTGCGCTAACAAGGCTTGTTCTTCACGCATACGTAGTTGACTAAACATCTTCCTATCCTCCTCGGACCAGCTCTTGTAGTCCAGCAGTTGGTCTGCTTGGCTTATGGCTCGCTCAGGTTGCTGGGTAAAGGGTTTGTTCCCGAAAAACTCCAACCACGGCTTGCGAACCTCGTCTTTGCTGGTTTCTCTGTATTTTTTAATTCCAAGAATGCCATCTTGACTATTAGTGCTAGTCTTACAACAACGCCTCAAACTCAGCGACAGTCATGCCCAGCTGCTCACTCGCAACCTCAGGTGTTAGAAGACCTTGACGGACCATATCCAGGAAGGCAAAGAGTTTCCCACGCTCTAAACCTTGTTCAATCCCCTCTGCTCGTCCTCGTTCTAAACCACACTCTAAACCTTGTTCAACACCCTCCGCCCTAGCAGTTTCCAAGGCATAGTCCTGTGCTAACAAGGCCTGTTCTTCTCGCATACGTAGTTGGCTAAACATCTTCCTGTCCTCCTCGGACCAGCTCTTATAGTCCAACAGTTGATCTGCTTGGCTGATGGCTCGCTCAGGTTGTTGGGTAAAGGGTTTGTTACCAAAAAACTCCAACCATGGTTTGCGAACCTTGTCTTTGCTGGTTTCTCTGTATTTTTTTAGTTCCAAGAATGCCATCTTGACCAGATGGTTTTCTTGTCCATTATTGGTGATGGTTAAAACCTCACCTGTCGTATCCTCGCGCATGCTAAAACTGTGAAAAGCCAAGTCATCCGAGAAGTAATTGCTATCGACAATTGCGATAGCGTATACTGGTGCGATGTGTTTGTAGCTCTGATGGGTATCACCTTCTCGTTGGCGAATTTTTTCAAGGTTTTGATTTACCTGACTGCACAGGTAAGCCCACAGGCGATTGATGAAAAAATTCTGATGATGAACTTGGATTTCAATAATTACTTGCGTTCCATTATCCAACTCTGCCAAGACATCAATACTAGTATAGAAATCCTGCGCCGAGTACGGCAGGGAAGGCAAGACGTGAATGTTACTCCCCTCCAAAATGGTTACATTTTTTGCTGGTAAGTCCAACATATCGCGGATAAATTGACAAGTGATTTCGGGATTGCTAAAAATCTTCTTAGCAACCAAATCATTGGTCGGGCTAATGCCCGGATGACGTACAGTCATATTTCTTCTCCTTTCATTATAGCACATTTTTAAATCTAATCTCACTAGATTCATCGCTACTATCTATTTATTCGAAAAAGAGATGAAAAAAATAAAAGTTATTAAAATTATTGTCTATTCTTAATTTTGTCTGTATTAAAAGAGGTTTTGACACCTAATTTTTAAAATTAAAGCACCCTGAATCTAGGAACGATTTGAATCATCTTGACCTGTTCTTGATATTCTTGACTGAGTTTCCAAATCTTCTTTACAGATGGTAAGAACATCATCGTGTTCCTTGATGATTCTGATTTTCTCAGCTTATTCAGGTGTTACATCGCCCGCTATAGCGATTCCCAAATACTACACCTAATCCTTTATTATCTTGGTAATCAACTTTTTAATGTTTGGTTTTTCATCTGAATTGTCAAAGATACTCTGAATAATAGCTTGAACAAAAAATCATTCCTTAGTTCAACCAATCCACAATATATCTTTCCAATTGCTTGGCAAACCAATCTTACTAGATAATATGATATTTGACTTTTCCATCAACTGTTCCTCTAAAGTCATTAAAAAATCGTTCCAATCTTGAACAAAAGAATGTGAATGATGTTGTATAAGATTTTTCATAGCTAGAAGATAAGCAAATAAATCGTTATTATGCGTCTTTTTCTTTTTAGTCTCTGCATTCTTGTTTATTTGACGCAAATCAGCTGAAAAGAAACTTGGACTTGCTATTGTAAAATTTTGACCATATAGTCTTAAATGATGTGCTGTCCTATTTCTTATATACCATGTAGCTGAAACCCAGCCAAATAACTTACTTTGGATTTCTTCTCCATGAATTTTAGAATTTACCACACCAGTTGATAAAAATGTAGTATCTATCCAATACTCTCGGTATTCTTTTTTTAGTGCACTTATAAAACGAGTTGTTTCCCCAAAAGTCATCTCTTGAAAAAGCACCCAAATTGGGAATTTCGAACCTTTATTTTTGATATGATGCTGTATTGAAAGACTTTGATTCTCTGATAAATGTTTTTCTATAATTGAAATAAATTCGTTATATAATTCAAAGTTTTTCATAAATAGTTTCATCCAAGTAACACTCACCTTTTTTTGATATTTTCCATTATATTGCTGGCAAAGCGATTCAATAAAAGTTGATTTTATAAACTGTTCTAATCTACCAGAAAATATAAACAGAAACTGCGACAACCAATCATTAAATTCATACAATGAAATCGCTGCTTGAAATTTTCCTTTATGAAGATTATCTGGAACCTGTTTAATAAACGCCGAAAACGAATAGTAATTATGACAACGTAAAAAGTTTTTGGAATCTAGTTCCTCTTCAGGTGACATATCTAGCTTATCTGAAAGATAACTTACCAAATCTTTAAGAGGTAAAAATACTTTCATTTCTCTCTTTAAATCTCTTGACAAAGAAATACTATTATCAGTTGTGTACATCATTAACCTTCTAAATTTATAAAAAAATGACTCCAGTTGCTATGAAACAGGGAGCAAAAGGAGTGCTTGTATCTAAATACTATACCATTCTATAAAAAAAGTCAAGTAAACTTGATATTTTTTCAATTTGTGTCTAATTATTCACTCGCAAATTCTGAAGTTAAAACATGTTGGCGTACTAAATCTAGAAAGATAAAGATTTATCCTTCAACTTTCCCACGCTCTAAGCCTTGTTCAATACCTTCTGCCCTAGCTGTTTCCAAGGCATAGTTATGTGCTAACAAGGCTTGTTCTTCGCGCATACGTAGTTGACTAAACATTTTCCTGTCCTCCTCGGACCAGCTCTTGTAGTCCAGCAGTTGGTCTGCCTGGCTGATGGCTCGCTCGGGTTGCTGGGTAAAAGGTTTGTTCCCGAAAAACTCCAACCACGGCTTGCGAACCTTGTCTTTGCTGGTTTCTCTGTATTTTTTTAATTCCAAGAATGCCATCTTGACCAGATGGTGTTCTTGTCCATTATTGGTGATGGTCTTACAACAACGCCTCAAACTCAGCGACAGTCATGCCCAATTGTTCACTCGCAACTTCAGGTGTTAGAAGACCTTGACAGACTAGATTTAGTAACATAGACAAACTTCCTTCAACTTTTCCACGCTCCAGTCCCTGTTCTAAACCTTGTTCAATTCCCTCTGCTCGTCCACGCTCTAAACCTTTCTCCTCAGCTTGTTCCAAAGCATAGTCCTGTGCTAACAAGGCTTGTTCTTCACGCATACGTAGTTGACTAAACATTTTCCTGTCCTCCTCGGACCAGCTCTTGTAGTCTAGCAGTTGGTCTGCCTGGCTGATAGCTCGCTCGGGGCGCTGAGTAAAGGGCTTGTTCCCAAAAAACTCCAACCACGGTTTACGAACCTCGTCTTTGCTGGTTTCTCTGTATTTTTTTAGTTCCAAGAACGCCATCTTGACTAGATGGTTTTCTTGTCCATTGTTAGTGATGGTTAAAGCCTCACCTGTCGTGTCCTCTCGCATACTAAAACTGTGGAAGGCCAAATCATCTGAGAAGTAATTGCTATCCACGATAGCGATAGCATATACTGGTGCGATGTGTTTGTAACTCTGATGAGTATTGCCCTCTTGCTGGCGAATTTTTTCTAGGTTTTGATTGACCTGACTACACAAATAAGCCCATAGGCGATTGATGAAAAAATTCTGATGATGAACTTGAATTTCAATAATTACTTGAGTTCCATTATCTAGTTCAGCTAAGACATCTATACTTGTATAGAAATCCTGTGCCGAGTACGGCATGGAAGGTAAGACATGAATATTGCTCCCCTCCAAAATCGTCACATTTTTTGCTGGCAAGTCCAGCATATCGCGAATAAATTGACAAGTGATTTCTGGATTGCTAAAGATTTTTTTAGCAACCAAATCGTTGGTCGGGCTGATGCCCGGATGACGCACAGTCATATTTCTTCTCCTTTCATTATAGCACATTTTTAAATCTAGGTTTACTAGATTCACTAGCTCTATCTATTTATTCGGAAAAGAGACGAAAAAAACCTGAGAATTATCTCAGGCTTGGTCATTAAATCTTTTTCTCAATACTGAAAAGTGGAGAAAGTGGGCGTTTTTCATGGATACGTACAATAGCATCCCCTAGGAGATGAGCGATTGAAATTTGCTCAATCTTATCGATCAAACGCTCTTCTGGGAGATAGATAGTATCCAAAACAACCAATTTCTTGATAGCTGATTTTTGGATATTGTCCATAGCAGGACCAGAAAGAACTGGGTGCGTACAGCTCGCATAGACTTCAACAGCACCAGCTTCCGCAAGGGCATCTGCCGCATGACAAATCGTTCCAGCAGTATCAATCATATCATCAATCAAGATACAAGTCTTGCCTTCAACCTTACCGATGATGTTCATAACTTCACTGGTATTCATCTTATCAACGCTACGACGTTTGTCAATGATAGCGATAGATGTTTTCAAAAATTCTGCCAATTTACGAGCACGAGTCACACCTCCATGGTCTGGGCTGACAACCACATAGTCAGAACCAACCATACCGCGACGCTCAAAATAATCCGCAATCAGAGGAGCTCCCATCAAGTGATCCACAGGAATATCAAAGAATCCTTGAATCTGCGCAGCATGCAAGTCGATTGTCAATAAGCGATCTACTCCAGCTACTTCAAGCATATTTGCGACAAGTTTTGAAGTGATTGGCTCACGCGCTCTCGCCTTTCTATCCTGACGTGCATACCCATAGTAAGGCATGACAACATTGACAGATTCTGCACTCGCACGCTTCAAAGCATCTACCATAATCAAAATTTCAAGCAGATTGTCATTTACAGGTGAACTAGTTGATTGTAAGATAAAGACGTGTTTCCCACGGATTGATTCTTCGATGTTGACCTGAATCTCTCCATCTGAAAATTGGCGAACACTTGATTTCCCCAACTCTATCCCAATCTCCTGCGCCACACGTTCTGCCAATTCTTTATTAGAAGAAAGGGCAAACAGCTTTAAATCAGAAAAAGACATGATTTCCTCCGGTATATATGTATCGCTTGTGCTTTTCACAAGATTTTCCATCTACCATTGTAGCGCTTTTTACACTATTTTTCAATCAAAAATAAAAGAAGGGCACCATATTTGTGCCCTTGCATCATTCTTTTGAAAAATATTCTAGTTCATCAACTCATTGTGCTTCTCAACAAAGCGATAAGCCTGATAAAAACCATAGAGAGTAATGGCTGTAACTACTGGAATCGCTAGTGGCAACTCTGTCTCTAATTCTACAAAAGGAGAGTTAAACAAGAAGTGAGTTCCTAAGGCTAAACTTAGGAAGATAATCCCCTGTTTCTTTCCAACCTTCTGTCCTTTATAGGCTCTGTAAAGTAAGTAAAAACCCACTACAGCCAGACCTGAAAAAGTCCAGTGAGAGGCAATTCCTGAGATGATGCGCTCTAAAATTCTCGAAATGGTAAAGTCAAATCCCTCTGGCAAATCCGTACGAATATAACCAATATCCTCAATCATTTGGAATCCCAAACCAGAAGCAATCCCTAGTAAAAACAAAGATTTTAATTTTCGTACAGGAATCAAAGCTAAAACAAAGATAAGTGGCAACAATTTCAAGGGTTCTTCTACCAAAGGAGCCACAATAGCACTTTCAAAGGCATTTAAAAATGCACTATCTGGGAAAAGAACACCTAGTAAATCATGGATATAGGTATTCGCAAAGCTAGATAACCAGCCTGAAAAGAACATCCCACCCAATAAAGACAAAATCAGGGCATTCTTTGGCAATTCCCATTTTTTCCCAATACGGAAAAGGAAATAAAGAGCCGGAATCATGTAAAAGAGAGCTAGAAAGATAGAAACTCCCATTAGTCCATATTCCGCACCTGACATCGAACCGTCCGTATAGTAGATGGTTTCATACTGTAAACCAATACAGAGCAATAAAATAAAAATAAATAAAATACTGTTTTTCTTCATACACTTTCTTTCTAAATAAAGTATTTATAATTCTACGACTGTCATACTTCCTGTATCCACATCGTAAATGGCACCAGAGATAATGACATCATCTGGTATTAGAGGAGACTCGATAAGGGCTTGCATGTCCTCACGCACACTCTCCTCTATATCTTGGAAGGGCAAAAAGTCCTGGTCTGACACGTCGACACCCAGTTCCTCTTTCAAATACTCCTGAAAAGGACCATTTTCAAAAGTCTGAGCACCACAGTCTGTATGGTGCAGCACCACAATCTCTCTTGTCCCCATCTGTTGCTGGGAAATCACCAGCGAACGAATCATGTCCTCAGTCACTCGACCACCTGCATTCCGCAAGATGTGAGCATCCCCAAGTGCCAAGCCCAGAGCTTGCGCAACGTGCAGACGTGAGTCCATACAGGTCACAATGGCTACTCTAGTTTTGGGTTTAAGTGGCAGATTTAACTGCCCATGTAGGGCAACATAAGCCTGATTGGCTTGCATAAACTGTTCAAAATACGACATGATTCCCTCCTCGAAAATTTGATGGTCAAATATTTCTCCTATCTTATCATTTTTAAGAGGATTTGTCACGGATTATGCAAAGACCTTTTTCAAAACCTCCTGAATGGTAGTCACACCAATGACCTGAATTTCCTTGGGCGGAGTGATTCCTGTCAAAGAATTTTTCGGTACATAAATCTTAGTAAAGCCCAGTTTAGCAGCTTCATTGATGCGTTGCTCGATACGATTCACGCGCCGAATTTCTCCCGTCAAACCAAGCTCTCCAACAAAACATTCCTGAGGATTAGTTGGCTTGTCTTTATAGCTCGAAGCAATGGCAACTGCAACGGCCAAGTCAATGGCAGGTTCATCCAATTTGACACCGCCAGCAGATTTAAGATAGGCGTCCTGATTTTGCAAGAGAAGACCTGCCCTCTTTTCCAAAACAGCCATAATCAGACTAGCACGATTAAAATCAAGTCCTGTCGTCGTACGCTTAGCATTTCCAAACATGGTCGGTGTCACCAAAGCCTGAACCTCCGCCAAAATCGGACGCGTCCCTTCCATGGTCACAACGATTGACGAACCAGTCGCTCCATCCAGACGCTCCTCTAGGAAAACTTGACTCGGATTGAGAACCTCAACCAATCCGCCCGACTGCATCTCAAAAATCCCAATCTCATTAGTGGAACCAAAACGGTTTTTGACCGCTCTCAAAATACGAAAGGTATGGTGGCGTTCCCCTTCAAAGTAAAGTACCGTATCTACCATGTGCTCCAACATACGAGGACCGGCCAAGGTTCCTTCCTTGGTCACATGCCCTACGATAAAGATGGCAATGTTATTGGTTTTGGCCAGCTGCATCAGTTCAGCTGTCACCTCACGCACTTGAGAAACAGACCCCTGCACCCCTGAAATCTCAGGAGACATGATGGTCTGGATGGAATCAATAATGAGAAAGTCTGGTTGGATCCGCTCTATCTCAGCTCGAACACTCTGCATATTAGTCTCTGCATAGAGATAAAACTCGCTATCAATATCTCCCAAGCGCTCTGCTCGCAGTTTAATCTGCTGGGCAGACTCCTCCCCACTGACATAGAGAGCAGTTCCCACTTGAGACAGCTGGGTTGAAACTTGTAGAAGAAGGGTTGATTTCCCAATACCAGGATCCCCACCGATAAGGACGAGACTTCCTGGTACCACTCCGCCTCCAAGTACACGGTTGAATTCCTCCATCTCCGTCTTGGTTCGATTAACGTTGATGGAAGTCACATCAGCCAGTTTCATGGGCTTGCTTTTCTCACCTGTCAAGGACACACGCGCATTCTTTACCTCGGCAACCTCAACCTCTTCTACAAAGGAAGACCAAGACCCACAGTTTGGACAACGCCCAAGATATTTAGGGGAATTATACCCACAATTTTGACATACAAATGTCGCTTTTTTCTTTGCGATGATAAACCTCTTTCTATATCTCTAACTCACACTCAATCACTTGGCAACAATCAATCTTCTCATTTGGCACAAACTGGCGCATGAGCATGTTGTGGGTCACCACTATCACGGTCTGATAATCTCGATATTTAGCCATGCATTCTAGAAAACGAGACTTCATCTCCGCAGCTGTCTCATACTGAATAGGACTATTGGGAAGTAACTCCCCCTTATTTTCTAGAAACATAGTACGAGCTTTTTCAAAATTATCTGTGCCACTTTCATAGACCTGCCATTCATGTAATAAAGGCTCTACTCTTAAAGGAAGACCCGTAGCACAAACCGCATAAGAAGCCGTTTCTAAAGCTCTTGTGACTGCAGAAGATACGATTATTTCTGCTGAAGAGAGGAAAGGATCTTTGCTCAGTTCCTGAGCTTGCTGCCGTCCCTTCTCAGACAAGGGTGCCAAATCTATCCCAAATCCCGTATAAGAACGCTCCTCTAACTCACGGTAATCTGGCTCCCCGTGACGTACAAAGATAATCTTCATTCTAGTGCCCGGTCGATCCAAATCCACCAGTTCGAACGCCATCAGCCGCATCTCCATCTGCAATTAAGAAAGGAGCAAAGACAGCCTGGACAACACGTTCTCCAACTTCAAGAACAACCTCTTGGTCTGTGATATTCTTCATCTGAGCAAAAATATGCCCTTCATTCCCAGGATTTCCATAATAGTCCCCATCAATAACGCCAACTGAATTAATTAAAACCAACCCCTTCTTACGAGGGTTTGAAGAACGATCATAGAGGTAGAGGACCTCAGTCGGCTGCATATAAGCCTTAACCCCTGTCGGAACTAATACAATCTCTCCTGGAGCTATAACTGTGCGCACAGCAACCTTTAAGTCGTAACCAGCCGCATGCGCTGTCTCACGCTTGGGCAATAAATTTTTATCTGTAAAAGTCGAAACCAATTCAAAACCACGAATTTCCATCATCTTCTCTTTTCTATTATCATTTATTCTAGATTATTCTATCTTATTTATTCGAAAAAAGCACGAAAAAAAGAGCACACAACAGTTCAAATCGCTTAGGGCTGCTGGATTCCTCCCCTGACCCGCTTCACGCAGAACTGTTGCTCCACTATTTATTATATCACATTCCTATTCATTTTAAAAGCAAAATTATTTTTTCCGTCTATTTCTAAAAAAGTCCTGCATAATAGCTGCGCATTCATCTTCCAAAATTCCCGTTTCAACCTCCACACGATGATTGAGACGCTCATCTGTCAAGATATCATACAAACTCCCAGCAGCGCCAAATTTCTGGTTTTTAGCCCCATAGACCACGTTTGGAATACGGGCAAGCCCAATCGCCCCACTACACATGACACAAGGCTCAATGGTCACAAAAAGCGTGCAATCCAGCAAGCGCCAGCTCTCTTCACTCAGGTTCGCATTCTCTATAGCCATAATCTCCGCATGCATAACCGCTCGCTGCAATTCCTCACGCGCATTATGCCCACGGCCAATGATTTCTCCGTCCTTGACAATCACACAACCAATTGGAATTTCATCGTGTTCAAGAGCAATCTCAGCCTCTCTCAAAGCTTCCCTCATAAAGACTTCTTTCTTCAACTGTATAATTCATCAATTTCTCTTTTCCTACTTATCGATTTTATTATTATATCATGAATCCCAACAATCGAGTAGGGGATAATCTCTAGCCCCTCTCACACCACACCACCGTACGTGCCGTTCGGCATACGGCGGTTCAACTAACTTTTAACGCATGTCGTTCAAGGTAATAATCCAAACACGAAACCAGTCCACGTTTTTCGAGGACTGGTTTTGATATAGCACGTTTAAGTACCGACTTCTGAGCTACTAATTGATAGTGGTCACCCCAGCCAGATACCTTATCTGCTATCCATTTAGGAACTCCTAACTTAAGCAATCCCCATAGCCGTCTAGATTTCTTCTTCCATTGCTTCCAGATAATGACTCGTAGGCGAGTACGCAAGCGCTCATCTATGCTAGCGACTATGCGCTTCATATTTCCCAGCGAGAAATAGTTTATCCATCCTCGAATAGACAAATTCAGTTGCTCAATACGTCTTGTTAAGTCTATACTCCATTTCCTCTGTGTTAGCTTCTTCAATTTAAGCTTAAATCTCCGAACACTATCTTGATGGGGACGACTTTTCCAACCAGATGATGATTTCCAGAACCCAAAACCTAGATATTTCAACTCTCTTGGTCTGGTAATCTTAGTCTTGGTCATGTTTACTTTCAAACCTAGCCGTTTCTCAATAAAACGACTGACTGAATACATCACACGCTTAGCGGCAGCCTCGCTTCCGACCGTAATCACACAATCATCTGCGTAGCGCACAAATCGAAGTCCTCTCTTTTCTAATTCCTTGTCCAATTCATTAAGCATGACATTGGATAAGAGAGGGAGATAAATTTCCTCCCTGTGGCGTGCCAACTAGCGTTTTATGACGTTGACCATTAATGATAACACCTGAATGAAGATACTTACGAATCAAGGATTCCGTATCTCCGTCTTCGATAATGTTATGTACTAAGGACATCAATCTATCTTGAGGAACCGTATCGAAAAATTTCTCTAGGTCTATATCCACTATCCACTCATAGCCGTCATTTAAGTACTCTAAGAGCTTCATGATGGCTTTTTCACACGACCTATTTGGTCTGAATCCATAGCTAGTATCTGAGAAATGGGGTTCACAAATAGGGCTAATGACTTGAACAATGGCCTGTTGGATCATTCTATCCATAACTGTTGGAATTCCTAGTTGACGGATGCCTCCGTTTGGTTTAGGAATCTCAACTCTAAGAACTGGTTGAGGCTTATATTTTCTCTGTTTTATCAGTTCCTTAGTCAGGCGCCAGTTTTGTCTGAGATAATTATCCATTTCTTCTATAGTAATTCCATCAACCCCAGCTGAGCCCTTATTGGATTTTACTTGATTGTAAGCTTCAAGCATATTTTCGCGTGATAGTATCTTATCTAGCAATTTTGACATGTGCGTATTCCTTTCTTGTTTTGGTGCCTGAGGGACATCTTATATTGGTGAACCTTCATCTAGTCAATACGTGATGGAGTCCAGTTCTATCAGACCGTTCTTTACAGACACAAGTGAAGTAGGATTACTTCAATCTGTCGTTTTCTCTTTCTAGCGACAGACCTCAAACAGTCTATCCCCAGACTGTTTGAGTATTCACCCCTTCGCTCCACTTCCATTACAGAAGTTTCCTCACTACTATGGGTTCGGCTAACTTCTCATGATTCGTTGTTACTACGCTTTCAGCGCTCATGAGACCTCACGGGATAAGTCGTACATCTTTCCTCGTTTACTCTCGTGATTTACGCATATAGGTTACGACTACCTTTTTGGACTTTAGAGTTTGAGGCCCCCTTATCCGCTATATACGCCTTACTATCACGTTCCTGTTCGTAGAGCCACGATTTCGCTATCCCTTCCTCTCCCCGCTACCTCACGATAGTCAGGCTTGGGAATCGCTATTGGGTTCACCGGTAGCAGGTGCCCACCGAGGACTTACACCTCAGATATACGACATGCCCGTCGTACCAAAAAAAGCCACCGAATGCGGTGACTTTATAGGGAGATTATTATGAAAAAGGTAAAATAAAATCTTATTAAATCAACACTCTTGGAGGGTGTCCCCTCCAACTCCCCGACCTCTGGACAAGGTCTATTTTTTTGAAAAAAATAAAAAAACTTTATCAAAACCATTGACTTTATACAACTAAAGTTGTATAATAGATACATAAGGTTAAGGAGGAAACCTTAGACAAGGAAACTAGTAGAAAGGAACATGAAATGTTTAAGTTCAAAAAGAAGCCACTCAAGGCAAAAACAAATAAGCTAGTCATCAAAATAAACTTATTTATAATCAGCTTTGAATGGCACATCGAATTTGGATAGTGAGAAATCACTATCCACCCCTTCGGGGGTGTACTTAAATTATAACAGGAAAAATAATGAAAGTAAATCTAAAAATTAGAAAAACTACCAAGCGTGAAAAAGTTGAATTTATTATTGGACTTCTTCTACTCCTATTTGCAGTTTGGTATTTTACGAGGTAATATATGTCAGTAGATATTGAAGCTATCCGCTGGCTTTTAGACAACGCCACAGCCTATGCTATTAGCAAAAACTGTGGCATGTCTATTCAGGCTGTGGACAAATATAAAAACGGTGTGTCAGATATTATGAACATGCGTTTAAAACACGCTATCAGCATGACTTCTTACGCCCATACACTACAAGAAAAACAGTGAGCACCATCACTGTTTTTTTCTATTTTAAGCAACAAAAAACCGCAAGCTACTGCCTGCGGTAGATAAACATTTTAGAAAAGTTTTCCTTTCATTCTATTTTTTAAAATTATTTCGTAGTAATGAGCCCGTCTGGCTCTACTGTGAACTCTGGCTTGTCTGCCATTGTTCCGTCTGGTTTGATGTAGTACCAGCCTGTCTTGTCTGCGGATTGGACGAAGGCGTTTGATACCATGTTACCGTTTTTACGGTCTAGGTAATACCAAGTCAGCTTATGTTTAATCCAACCAGTTACCATCTTACCGTCTTCATCAAAGTAATACCAAGCGTTATTGATACGAGGCCAGCCAGTGGCCATAGAGCCTGAATCCGTGAACCAGTACCAAAGCGTCCTTGTAGTTCAACCAGGTACTACGCTTCATGAAGCCTTTTTCATCGAAATAGTACCAAACATCGTTGATTTCTCCCATTTTGTTAGTTGGATATGGGCCGTCTTCACGAACCCACCACCAGCCGTACTGGTTTTGTTGCCAGCCAGTTTCCAGCCTCTTCGAGGCGGTACGATATACCCAACGATTTCACTTACAGAACGCTCGTTCAGCGACAAGGCGCCCCACTTCCGGTGAGTCCGAGTTGCCATCGATATTCTGTTCAATCGTCTTGATGGTAGAACCGTCTGAGTCTTCATAGACAAGACCTGTATAGCCGTAATTGACACCGTCGCCAGCCACATATGATTTCACGAGAGAACCAACCTGCCTTTGGATGGTCAGCGTCATGCGACTTTCAGGCCTTGTGAACGTGCTGACTCAAGCAAGTCATAAGCGGT
>BNJT01001817.1_pt1 | contig 15263 bp, 20 predicted proteins | sample 8540491 | NCBI WGS metagenome assembly BNJT01 (sample SAMD00202455, study PRJDB9452) | human saliva metagenome | host: Homo sapiens
GAATTTTTTTATTAGTTGAGTTGGAAGAGGGGTTTTTCCGGTATATATGTGATGCCATACAGGAATATCATACAGGAATATGTGGGCTGGTTGTAGAATCAACGAAATATGTTTAATTATACAGTAGTGTACATAATAAAATTGATAATTATGGATGCTGATTTTTGTTACTTAAATTACTAACATATCTATTATAATGTAACTTAAACACATAGCATAATTCTATTTTTAATGACTTAAATTATACATGATATTTGAAATATTTTTCTTATTTATTACAATATAATTTTCATATGTTTTGGTAATTGGTATTTAAAAAGTATATAATAAGGTTAGTCTTTTACAAAGCTATATTGGAGGATGACAAACAACAAAATGATAAGAATAGCAATTTGTGATGATGAAAAAGATTTTTGCTTAGAGCTGGAAAAATATATATTGAAGTATGAGTTTATAAATGATATAGAAATAGGAATTAAAAAGTTCTATACGGGTGAAGATCTTATTGAATTTATAAAAAGAGGAAATCGATCTTTTATTTTTAGATATAGAGCTTGTAAAAATGAATGGTATAAGTGTAGGTGAATATATAAAGGGATACCCTAGAAAATTACAAAACAGAAATAGTATATTTTTCCTCTAAAAACTCTTATGATAGACAGTTATTTAAAACAAATCCTTTTTGATTTCTTAGAAAAAGCCTATAGATATTGATAAATTGAACTCTATCATAAAAAGTTTATAAAAATAACAGGAAAGAAAGAAGAAGTCTATACATATAAGAAAAATAAGACGATATGTTCAATACCTTATAACGAAAATAATGTATCTTGAATCAGAGGGACGTCACATAAAAATAATTAAAAATGGAGAAATATACGATGTATTTAATGGAAAAATTGGAGATGAAAAAGAAAAATTTATTACCAGTAATTTTGTTAACCCTCATAAATCATATATTGTAAATCTTAAGTTCATTGTTAAGATATCTGCTAGCAAAATAGAGTTAAAAATGGACTTATAATAAATATCGGCAGAAAGTATGTAGACGAAACAATGCAAAAATATATGGCATATCGGAGGGGGTAATAATGCTTACAAGTTATGATTGTATTTTTATGTTATTAGAAGTTATCTATACTTTGACTGTATATAAGATAATAAATGTATTCTTTACTAATAAAAATCAATTCTGTTTATGATTTTTATATACTATCTTTAATATTACTGTAGTTGCAGTATATTTAAAATTTAACATACCATTATTAACAATTGTAGCAAATTTCATATTTATATTGTTATTGTTGAGCTTGATATACGATGATACCTTTAAGAGAAAAGCTCTTGTTACAATTTTGATTATGTTCTTCTTATTGATATCAGATATATTATTATCTATGATATTTATAAATGTAGTTAATGAAAATATACTCCAAAAATAGTTTTTTGATATATAGTGGTATTTATTGTAAATATGATAAGATACTTGTTTGTATTAATAGTTATTAATTTTTATAAAAAGTAAGAATTGAAAAAACATACCATTAATATTCTCATTACCAATAGCCCTAACAGCAGTAATATCTATGGTGATCGCTATAAATATGCTTCTAGTTGTTGATAGTAATAATTATAAGTTTATTTTTATTAACATGGTTTTGATTTTTATTATTTGTATTATACTAATATATATTTTTAATAAAATAGTAAATGTAATGACAGAAAATGCTAGACAAAAATTTCTTATTAAACAAAGCGAATATTATGAAAAGCAAATAGAAGCTGATAGAAAGCATATTAATAATATAAGAAAATAAAGCATGATATGAAAAAAATCATATGGGATAGCTATAAGAAATATGGCTAAAAATAATATGAGTAAAGATATTATTACTTATACAAATGATATTCTAGGGAAAATAGAGGGTGAAAAGTATACATAAATACTGGTAACTACCCTAATTGATGGTATATTAAATGTAAAATTTGAAGAAATAAAAATCAAGGTATAGATTTTTAAATATGATGTAAAAATACTCAGAAGGAATTAAACTTCCTGAGTTTGAGTTATAACTATTTTTAGGGAATTTGTGGATAATGCTATTGAAGGAGTAAAATCAATTAAAGATAATAGATATATAGAAGTCTTTATATCATATAAAGATAGTAATTTGCTTATAAAAAAATAGTAAATACATTTGATGGCCTAGTAATAAAAAGATAATAAAGGATTTGTTAGCAGAAAGGAAGAAAAAAACTACCATGGAATAGGGCTTGAAAAACGTACGTGAGCAAGTAGAAAAAGTAATGGGGTATATGAATATTGATACAGGTAACTGTATGTTTACTGTTGATTTATTTATTAACCTATAATATATTATTGAGACAACTAGTATAAAAAGCATGGATTGAAATTAGGGTTAGATATATTTAGCGTTGAGAGAGAAAATTCTCTCCCAACGCTAAATTTTTTGAAAAAAATAGGAACACACATCAAATCTCGTGTATAATTTAAATCACGACAAAATAAAAAAAGGAGAAATGATATGTGTTCTAATGCTAGTATAACAGAAATCTTAGGAATTAACGATAAAAATTTAGTAATTTTAGGTAACGAAAAAGAAAACATTAAGGGGATAGAATATACAGTCTTAAGGGGAAAGCTTTCATATAGGCCAGCTTGCTGCCCTAAATGTGGTATAGTCAATGAAAATTATGACATAACTAAAAATGGGAGTCAGACTGTAAAAATACTTTTTAATAGGGTTAATACAAACCCTTTGATATTGATGGTTAAAAAGCAGAGGTTTTTCTGTAAGCATTGCGAGTCAACATTTATGGCCAAAACACCTATCGTAGATAAGGGGTGCTTCATATCGAATGATGTTAAGAGGTCTATAGTTTTAAACCTATGTGAGACTAAGTCAATGGACCTGATTGCAAGAGAACACTGTGTATCTCCTACTAGTGTTGCCAGAATACTCCGTTTAACTGAAGATAGGAGAAGAAAAAATTATCTTCCTAGGATTCTATCAATAGACGAATTCAAGTCAGTAAATACAGTTGACGCGTCTATGAGTGTGAATTTAACCGATTTAGAAGGCGGTCATATTTTTGATATCCTGGCAGATAGGAGGCAAAGATACCTCTTTGAGTATTTTAATTCATATCCCTTGAAGGTGAGAAAAAGGGTAGAATATGTGACTACAGACATGTATAGGCCATATATTGATCTTGCCAAGAAGGTCTTTCCAAATGCCAATATCGTAGTTGATAAATTCCACATAGTACAGCTCTTGACAAGGGAGTTAAACAAGCTAAGAATAAACGAGATGAAGAAGCTTAATACCAGGTCTAGAGAGTATAAAATACTGAAGAGATACTGGAAAATACCACTTACAAAGAACTGGGAATTAAACAGTATATATTTTTACAAGAACATACACTTTAAAAATATGACTAGTTCAGTTGACATATTAGACTACATGTTAGGAAAATTTCCCAACTTAAAAGAAGCCTATGATTTTTATCAAAACTTCCTATTAAGTATATCTAATAATGATGTGGCTATGCTTGAAGACATTCTAAATACTAGGACTGATAAAGTACCGATGTGTTTTAGAAAGAGTATAAAAACCCTTAAAAAGCTTAGAAAATATGTGGTAAATTCACTGAAATATGACTATACGAATGCTATGGTGGAGGGTAAGAATAATAAGATAAAGGTAATTAAAAAGAGTATCCTACGGATGTAGGAGTTTTAGAAATTTTAAGGCAAGGATAATGCTTATGGAAAGGTATAAGATACAAAGGGCAACATCCATAGCTATAAGTTTGCTATGGATGCTGCCGTATAATTTAATAGATTTTATTGATTTAAATTATCACCAACGTTATTTGACATAGAGCCGAAATTAGTCCATGCTTTTTATGTCATTTTTCAGAGTATTTTTTGACAACTTTGACAAAAAGAAACAACAATATATTAATATGTTACAAATGCATAATAATAAAAATTATGGAGGATATTAAAAACATGAAAAATATTTAACTTAATAGCTCACGTATCGATATTTTTGCAGTTTTAGGGTGCAAACTCAACATGTTCATTTTTTTATTTTTCAAGATAAAGAAAGTGAAGGGATTAAAGGGTTGAGACGATTCTAGTGTGAAAAATATGATGAATTTATTTTAAAAATTTAATATTACATTCTCGCATAGAAAAATGATGAAATTGAAATATATAGATATGGATTAAGAAGATTAATTAATTCGGTAATGAATGTTTTATTAATACTTGCTATAGGTTTAATTTATGAAAATTTATTTGGAACAATAGTATATACATTTTCGTATATATTATTGAGAAGATATTCTGGTGGATATCATTCTAAAACATTAGTGAATTGTTATATTCTTTCAACTATTACTATAGTTTTTTGCATTGAATGCAATTAGTTATATAAACGAGGTTAAAATAAACACCTTTATTATAACTTTTGTTTCATCTGTAGTTATACTTGTTTTTATCACCAGTTGAATGTAGAAATAAAAGTTAGACGTATGTGAAAAAGGAGTGTATAAAAAGGGCTATAGTAACTACTTTATTTATGTACATAGCATACCAATTGCTATATTTTATTAACTATTATATATCGATACATTTTCTGTGTCATTGGTAATTGTAGCATTTTTAATGGTTTTAGGGAAATTAGATAATCAGTATATAAATGTAAGTGGTTACTAATGGTTGAAATGACATGTTATATTTAAGGAGGATTGTATGAAACTGATATCTCTAGAATTTAAAAGGGTTATAAAAAGTAAGATATTTTTTAGGGGTTTTACTTTTTAATATTATTTTTTATTTTTATGTAAACTATAATATGAATAATATATATTTCATATCCTATAGAAATTTTTATATGAGGCTATTCTTTCTATCACCAGATATGATAACCTCGATGAATACCTTCTATTTTTTACTGCCGATTTTGGCGGCTCTTGTTGGAAGTGATATTCTTGGACAAGATATAAGAAGTAAGGAGTATCTAAATATTTTAACTAGAACGCCTAGGCATAGGGTCTTTCTAGTTAAGCTGATTAATGTCTTTTATTAGTGCTGGGCTGGTGATGATATCAGTGTTTATCTTAGATGTATTAGTAAAATTAGCAATTTTCCCAATCAATATGCCATCAGTTTTTCTAGGTGCTAATTTTCAATATAAAATGGGTATGTCAGACTTATTAGTTTATCATCCAATGATATATACAATAGTTTCACTCTTATTTACATTTGCATTTTCAGGATTGATGGGTATAGTAGGGTTTACAATGTCACTTTTTATAAATAAGAAATTAGTGGTAGTATCAACTCCTTTCATAATAAAACATGCTAATTTGGAATCTGGTTAATATACTCAATATTAAAGACTATTCCGTTTCATCAATGCTCATTTTTAGGATTACTCATAATAGGGTATACGATTGTAGAATTACTACTAGCGTTTTTGTACCTCTATTACTATCATTAATAATCATATTTATAAAGGGAGAAAAAGTATGATTATATTTTAAACATAGCAAGATGAAAGATCTTGTTTTTATATATGTTGCCAGCCATTTGTGATAGTGACTTTTTGCATGAAGATTAACTATTCCATGATGGATGGCATATAGTTTTTATAAAGATCTATCTATGTATGATATGTACATGATAATGATGACTGACCATCAGTTGAATTTTTTAATAAGTATCCTTTTCTGTTACTTATTATCCTATATGCAAGTAATAACAGAGTTATGAACTGATGGTCGGGTTTAAATCGAAAAACGTTTTGCAAAACATAAAATTAGAGAGATTATACTTGCAAATGTGGTAAAATAGTTTGATTTTTGTGTATCCTTATATCTTTTTGCATACATATTTACAAATAAAACTGACTTTACCTGGTATCAGGTAAATAGCCCTATATCAGTATTATACAATGCTTCATAGACACAAATATTTTTATCAATAAGCAAAGTGTAGTTGTATTAAATCTATTATTTTACTTTTTACGAAATGCTACCATATCCATGATGGTATTGATAGTATCAAGATATTTGGATAGATTATATAGCTTTGCACTAGTCACGATACCATTTTTATTTCAGCTTTCAGGAATGGGGTCTTGATATATTCTTATATATTAGATATAGAGTCTATAAATAGTCCGAAATTACTGCTAGCAAAATTATCATTTACTGTAATTTTATTGTTTATGCTAGTATATATATACTTGTTTTAGAGGAAAAAGGGTGAGCGAAGATTTTTGAATTTATTAAAAAGAGATTTTAAATTTGGTATAGATAAATCAAAAAGGAATATACTTGTATTTATAATTTTTATTATTATGCCATTGATTGTTTGCATCAATTTTTACAAAAGATTATAGTTATGTAGTCTCATACCTTATACTACCAAAGCTTGATACGAGGGAAAATATATTTGGTAGTAATATATTTTTGTTACATTACAAATACTTGTTAGGTACATTTTCAGTTCAGTATATTTACGAAGACTTATTCAATTATAATAAAACTGATTTTAACGAGGTATGGGAGTAGAACTTCACTAGCGGTTAGCAAGATGGTTTTTATATGTATTAGTAGTACCATATTTATATCAATTGTTATGCTCACTATTTATATAGGTTGCCTCTTCAATAAAGTATATATCAGAGACTTATACTTGTTAGGAAAATTTTTATTTCATATAGTATAGGGGCTATTTCACTAGGTATATTCAATTTGCTTGTATCAATGAAATTTGGTGAGCATATAGAGATGTTGTAGCTATATGTTCAGTGGCATTTAATTTAGCTTTCTGGATCGGGTTTCTTCCGGTGGTGGATATATGCTAGTTTTACAAGATGGAAGTATGTATATTGGAGGTCTAATTTACAATACTATTTTGATTTTTATCAACGAGCTTTTTGGTGGTATTTTTATAAAGAAATAGATTTGATATAGGGGCGGTTATTATATGGCTTTTAATCAGGTTATTAAATGTTGAAAAGAAAATAAAAACAAAGTATATGTATTGGAAAAATATTAAACTTGATATTGAAGAAGGTAAAATTTATGGCTTTATAGGACATAATGGTTTGCGGAAAAACAATGTTATTTAGGGCTATTTGTAATTTTATTAATCTAACAGCAGGAGAAATATATGTCAAGGATGTAAAAGCTTCAACCAAAGGCATTTTGATCCAGTAAGACTTGGTGCAGTTATTGAGTATCCAGGATTTATTGATTCATATACAGGAATGGAAAACCTTGAATACCTAGCTGATATAAATAAATATATAGATAAAAATGCTATTTTAGATGTAATGAAACAAAGTAGGTCTATATGATTTTAAGGATGAAAAAGTAAAAATATTCTTTGGGAATGAGGCAAAAAGCTTGGAATTGTCCAGGCAATAATGGAAGACCAAGAATTACTAGTTTTTGATGAGCTAACAAATGCTCTTGACGAGGACTCTATCAAGATATTTAGAGAAATAATGATAAGTAGCAAGGTAAAACAATACTTGATTGCCAGCCACCATAAGGAAGACCTTGAAGACTTGTTCGATTACACAGTTAAAATGAGTAATGGTAGAATAGAGAGTGTTATTAAGAGGTGTACAAAATGAACAAATATAAAAGTCATTACTTTTACAATTTGTCTTGTATTGTTAGCTTTTTATTCATGTAGAATTTATCAAGTGAATAAAAATGCACCCGATTTAAGAGATTATACAATGGAAACACTAGGAAAGAGTTTAATGCATTTGGTGGTAAAATGACTGTGAAAGACATAGACCTTGTGAAAACTAAAGATTTGGATATTGCTAAGGATCTTGGTGATATGAGTAAGAATTTTATCGATTATACTATAGACCGATATGTAAAGAGTAGATTATACAATAAAGGGTGTTGATAACAAAGAAAAATTTAGATATCAAGTTAAATCTAAATGAATATATATTTTTATGATGGTTTACCAGCGTCTAAAAAATTGGAATTGATGAGTATAGGTATTTGATACCAGTACCTAATGAAGCGCAGATAAAAAGACGGTGATATAAAGGTATTTATCAGCAATATTAAAAGCAACGAATTAGAGCATCATTATATAAGGAGATAAAAATGAATAAAAACAGTAATTGCCATCAGTCGCCATAATTTTTGTTATAGGCTGTAGTTTCATTATCAGTATGAAGGATAGTAACAAAAATATAAAATACACCTCCAGTTAAAGTTTCAAGCAAAAATTTACCAGTCAGGGTTGAGGATATAGAGATAGAGGTGAAGAAAAATAAAAATGAAAAAGACAGAAATTTTACTTTATTTAAGGGCAAAAATAAAAAGTAAATTAGATATTTCATACTTGGGAGTGGATGTAAGTGATGGAAATAAATTAGATGCAAGGGTGGAATATTTACGGACAATAAAGTCTGGAGGTAAAACAGACAACTATGACAGTATAAAAAATAGCTACAGATGATAGAACTAAAATACCAGTCAAGGGTAATGATGGAGATGTGCTTCATGATGTCAATGAAATTAAAATAAAAAAATATAGATATGTATTTAAAGACAAAGGGAAATAGAAAGATGGTAGAATACAATGTGGATAGTGGTGAATACACAATATCTGATTATTAGTGATTTATATACTCTATATCATTGAAAGGAGGCATATATGAAGAAATTAATTTTATCAATAGCATTAGTGGGTACAATATTATTAACAAGTGGTAGTATTATATTTGCTGGAAATCATATTGATACAAAATTTGATTTTTATTTCACATCACCTAACAAAGTTAGAACTACAGAAGCTCGTCCCAAATTGGATGCGACATCATCTTATGTAAAAAAATCAATGCTGGAAAAAAATCTTAATCTAGGTGTATCTATGAAGATGGTAGGAGGAAAGTGGAATGGTAGTCATTACGAAGATGTTGGTTCCTCAACAAAAACTTTCTACAGACCGGGTTCAGCAAAGATACCACAGAACACGTATGAGTGGGGTAAAGGAGACACAAGATTACAAGGAATTCGTGTAAATCCTGGATATATGACAGTTTTTGGTTTATGGAGTCCAGATAGCATTTAGGGTAATATAAAAATATTTATAATATGATATAGAGTTGTATAATATACATAGATGAGAGTAAGAACTATAAATCTATGATAGCGTTGGTAGTGTATATTTCATATATTGGAATTTTACTATACTATCAACGCTAAATTTTAAAAATAGGAACACACATCAAATCTGTGTATAATTTTTAAATCGCAAAAATAAAAACAAGGAGAAATGATATGTGTTCTAATGCTAGTATAACAGAAATCTTAGGAATTAACGATAAAAAAATTTAGTAATTTTAGGGAACAAAAAGAAAATATTAAGGGGATAGAATATACAGTCTTTAAGGGAAAAGCTTTCATATGGGCCAGCTTGCTGCCCTAAATGTGGTATAGTCAATGAAAATTATGACATAACTAAAAATGGGAGTCAGACTGTAAAAATACTTTTTAATAGGGTCAATACAAACCCTTTGATATTGATGGTTAAAAAGCAGATATTCTTCTGTAAGCATTGCGAGTCAACATTTATGGCCTAAAACACCTATCGTAGATAAGGGGTGCTTCATATCGAATGATGTTAAGAGGTCTATAGTTTTAAACCTATGTGAGACTAAGTCAATGGACCTAATTGCAAGAGAACACTGTGTATCTCCTACTAGTGTTGCCAGAATACTCCGTTTAACTGAAGATAGGAGAAGAAAAAATTATCTACCTAGGATTCTATCAATAGACGAATTCAAGTCAGTAAATACAGTTGATGCGTCTATGAGTGTAAATTTAGTCGATAAATTCCACATAGTACAGCTCTTGACGAGAGAGCTAAACAAGTTAAGAATAAATGAGATGAAGAAGCTTAATACCAGGTCTAGAGAGTATAAAATACTGAAGAGATACTGGAAAATACCACTTAGGAAGAACTGGGAATTAAACAGTATATATTTTTACAAGAATAAACACTTTAAAAATTAGTATATGAATTTTATGTCATTTTTTAGGGTATTTTTGACAATTTTGAGAATAACAATATCTTAAAATGTTATATATAAATAATAATTAAATGTGGTTGATGTTAAAACAAAAATATTTGGTTTAATAGATAATCTAACAATCATAAATTTAGATACATAGATTTTTGTGTGTAAATAAAGAGGAATTACCAAGTAATACAAGCGATGAAATCAAAAGACTTAGTGCAGAAAATAGTTGTGTTTTAGGTGGTGTAAATTCACTATCAGAAGACGTAAAGCTACGAGATAAGAAATATTATGCGTGTTATAAACACTTGTATAATAGATATATAATTTAGTTGTATATTAATATATTAATATAAAAAAATAAAAACCAAAAAGGTGGAACATGTAATGAAAGATGATAAGATAAGGTTGGGTATTTTAGAAAAGGAATTACCAATAGAAGATATGCAGGTAAATGTACATCCATGCTATTATATTTGGAAAGACTATGGGAGAAGGCACGGAGTTGAGCTGCGACGTGGACTATACCGCATGTGGCCCCTATGTTAAAAAGATGTGCATATGGCACTGATAAGTATTAGAAGAGTTAATATAATAGGGTGGTTTTTGCCACCTATTATATTTATGAACAGTTAGTTACTAGGAGATGATTTTTATGAATATGTATATTTTTGGGGTTGAAATATCTAAAAAGTCACGCAAAAAGGGCTATATATTTAAGTATAATTATAGTATTTTTCTCTGGTAAGTGTAATTTCAATGTCTCATTGCTACTAAAAGCCAAATGATAAACGCAAAAGAAATTTATCGATGAAAATTCAGCAGTCTATGGAGCTGTAGCAAAAAAATATAGATAAAACAACACTAGATAATATAGAAAATAGTAAACGTGTAGATAAGGTATATCAAACAAAAATATAGGAGAATTCATTGAGAACAATGGTAAGATATTACTTTTAGAAGAGTATAACGAAAAGGTGAATGAAATTAGCAAGCTCAAGCTGATTTTTGGGAGATTACCATTTAATGACGAGGGAAGCCATATTGTTAGATGGGACTGGAAATCATAAAATCGGAGACTATGTCGATGGAGTTGTAAAAAGTAAATTATGAAGAAAATGGAATCAACAAAATTAGATATGTTTCATCAAAATAACTGGTATTGTATATAATAAGATTGAGTCAACTGAGACGAGGGGATGGATCAATTATATATTAAAATGGGAGATGGTTTTAAAAATACAATTCCAGACAAGTTTAATGCATATATTAGTTTTAAGACTGGATTTAAGGATCCAGAGGGTGAATCTTATGGATTAAATACAGAATTAAACTTTACCTCAAAAATCTAGTTACATATAATAAAAATATTAGAGAGCACGAGAAAATACATATAGGCAATTTTTATTGCTTCACCAGACGTAAAAATTTAATTTTTAGCAGGTATACTATTTCCGTTAGTTTTCTTATTTTATTGCATCTAGAGATGTATTTGCAGATGCTGCCCTTCTTAGGGTTGTAGGGTCAAGTAAGAAAAAGTATTTTTATCTTTGGTTTAGAAAAAGTACTAATTATATTAATTAGTAATATTATTAGCTTTTATTTTTATCATATTATGCATCGTTAATTTATATGAAAAAGTGAACTTCACCTTGTTTTCAGACGATCTATTTAGACTAATGGATAAAAAGCATATATATGGATTATAGAACCACATAATTTCCTTTATTATCTCGATTATACCTTTTGCGATTGTTTTTCCTATATGAATTTTTATGTGATAAAATAATTTAAGTGTAGTCGATTTAACCAACTATAGTCATAGAAGAAAAATCAATAGAATCTTACTAAGACCAACTACAAAAATACATAAGAAACTATTATTAATAAATATACAAAAATGCTATATATTTGATGGTACCGGTTATTATGTTGAGCTTATCACTGTCTAGATATGTAATTAATATTAATAGAGATTATTTTGATAAGAATGTTGATTCTTCAGTAAATTTTCTTATGGGAAGAGATTATAACCTTAAAAATCTAAGTAATATTTATAGACCAAAAATCCAACTTGAATGATAGAAATATAGGTAGGTTTAAAGATGATAATAGAATTAAAAATATCGTTACTAAATCTAGTAAAGGGCCTATTTTATCAGTGATGGAAAGATGTTTAATGAATACTTTTTAAACGATAGAGATTTAAAGGGTAAAGAAATAGAAACAGTTATCACAGGAGTAGATGATGACTTCCTAATAAAAAAATGGATTTATAAGAAATGATAAATTCAAATCGACTTCAGAATACCCAGTAGCCTATCTTAGATCGAAGGTCTATAATAAATTAGAAACGAAGATGGTACCAACTATGAAAAATATAAAAGTTGGAGATGTAATAAAGATCAAAGTTGCCCAATACTCCAATGGAAGAGAAGCCTACAAAACGATTATTGTTGGTGGATTTATTGATGATTTAAAATGGTCAAGAAAAGTAGCTTCACAATTGCTACTTCCTGAAATAATCACTGATACAGATAATTTTTAAGAAATTAGTAGGATATGGAGGTGCTGATGAAATAAATTTCAATTATAATGGCAATAATAAAAATCTAAGAGCACATATGGATGAAGTGTTAGGAAAGAATAACTACAAAATTATATCCAAAACCGAATTTAAGTATATTGATGAATATGAACATAGAGTATTAATGAAAAATATTATTGTAATTGGTATTTATATTTCAGTGCTGTCAATAATAACAATATATACAAGCTTAAATATGATTTTTTTGAACAAAAGAAAAGAGAAAATACTATAATGAGATATATTGGTCTATCAAAAAGAGTATGATATTTATGTATATCAAGGAGAGTGTATTCTGGGCGATAGTATCAGGGCAATAATGTTTGGAATAGTATTGTATATATCAATTCATGACTACTTAGTTAATATAAAATATCACAATGACGGATATAAAATGATATTTAGCTTTCAAACTGTATCATTAGCAACACTATACGTAAGTATACTGTTTTGCATTGGTTTTTATTGTGGTTTTTAAAAAAGAGGATTGAAGATTAGAATATAGCAAAATATTATCATTGTAGGTGGTGAAAGGTCTATATCAAGCTCTGTAGAAGATGAACTAAAAACACTTAGATAGATAAAAAGAAGATAAACATTGATATTAAAAAGCCTTGGTTAAGAAAAATTCTAACTAAGGCTTTTTTTAATAGTATGTACAGGGCATGCCGTCAGTCTGTGAGTGAAAAGTCCACGTAGGGGCGTAGTTGCCGACGAACCTCATAGCAACTTGCAAGGTTATCACCGTGAGGTGATGGCGAGAAAAAGCAATAGCAAAAATCGTAGCCTGACGTACAGAAACCTAATATCAAGGCTTACATAAAGGATGAGTGGGCTATTAGTCACAAAGTCCAAAAGGCAAACGTAACTTATGTATGTAGATTAGGCAGGTAGACGAGGAAAGACTGACGACTTATCCCGTGAGGTCTCACAGAGGGAAAACCTAGTAACAACGAACTGTGAGAAGTCAGCAGAAGCCATAGTAGTGGAGAAGTTTCTGTAATGGGAATGGAGCGAAGGGCTGAACAATTCTAAAAGTCAAAGTGACTTAATAAAACTGAGTATACAGGTCCGACGAGAAATATAGTAGCAAAGACGTAACGGAGTGAACATTTCACAGGAGTTAGGGCTAATATGTACAAAAGAAAATTAGGAAAGTGAGACAATCTATGGGACAACTAATGAATCAGATATTATCCAGAGAAAATATGAAAATGGCATACAAAAAGGTAAAAGCCAATAAGGGTGCCGGAGGCATAGATGGTATAAGCATCGAAGATGTTAACAAATACCTCAAAGAAAACTGGATAGATATCAAAACTAAAATCCTGAAAAGGAAATATAAACCACAACCAGTACTCAGGTAGAAATACAAAACCAAAACGGTGGAGTACGAAATCTTGGAATTCCAAACAGTAGTAGACAGAATCATAGAACAAGCAATTGCCCAAGTTCTAACACCAATGTTCGAACCACAATTTAGTGAACATAGTTATGGATTTAGACCAGGTAGAAGAGCACAACAAGCAATAGTAGAGCTACTAGAATATCTAAATGATGGATACACATACATAGTGGATATTGACCTAGAAAAGTTCTTTGATAACGTACCACAGGACAAGCTAATGTACCTAGTAGGTAAAACGGTGAAAGACCCAGATGTAATATCTCTTGTAACTAAGTACCTAAGAGCAGGAGTTATGGTAAAAGGGAAATATGAAGAAACCACTATAGGAACTCCGCAAGGAGGTAACCTATCCCCTTTGCTTAGTAACATAATGCTCAATGAACTAGACAAAGAGTTAGAAGCACGAGGCTTGCACTTTGTTAGATATGCAGATGACTGCATAATAACCGTTGCAAGCAGTGCGGCTGCAAATAGAGTGATGCATACGGTCACATCGTGGATAGAGAGGAAGCTAAGCCTTAAGGTAAATGCTACTAAATCCAAAGTCACAAAACCAACAAGGCTCAAGTACCTAGGATTTGGCTTTGTGAAAATGAATGGAAAATGGGAAGCCAGACCACATAAAGACTCAATAAACAGATTCAAGAGAAAGCTCAAGAAACTAACATATCGTTCGTGGTCAGTGTCTATGGACTACAGGATACTGAAACTAAATCAGGTGATAAGAGGATGGATAAACTATTTTAGGATAGGTAAGATGAAACAAAATATGACTAAAATAGATGAACATCTTCGTAATCGTATGAGGATAGTTATATGGAAACAATGGAAAACTAGCAAGAAAAGGATGTGGGGACTAAGGAAGCTAGGTGTACCAGAATGGATGGCGAGACAATCCGTAGGATTTAAAGACCATTATCAAGCGGTAGCAAAAACAGCGGGGCTTCGCAAGATAACAAAAGAAATCCTCGCAAAGCGAGGACTCATTAGTTGTCTAGATTATTATTTGAATTGAACTGCGGAGTGCCGAACGGCACGCTCCGTGAGTGTGAGAGGAGGAGAAAGTCCTCCCTACTCGATTAACATATTCACCTAAATACACAATCTAAAGTGGATTTTTAGAAGGCTCACCGGCCTTTCTTGGATACTTAGCTGGAGTAGGCTCTTC
>BNJT01001362.1_pt1 | contig 15256 bp, 26 predicted proteins | sample 8540491 | NCBI WGS metagenome assembly BNJT01 (sample SAMD00202455, study PRJDB9452) | human saliva metagenome | host: Homo sapiens
AGACAATCCAGATAAAGATATGGAAGAAAAATTCTCGAAATTCATAGCGTTCATAAAGATTATGGTTATAGAAGAATTCATGCAGAACTTCGTAAACCAAGGATATTCTATTAATAAAAAGAGAAAGTTCAGCGTATCATTCAAAAACTAAAAACTACAAGTAACATCATTTACATGTAAAAGTGAAAAATTTAATTCTTATCAGGGTACAGTTGTGATCATTGACCAAATAGAATTAAAAAGAAGATTTCATACATCTATTCCACATCAAAAATCACGACAGATACAACAGAATTCAAGTATTGTGAAGTGGATGATAAAGGAAATAGAACACTACATAAATTGTATTTGAATCCATTTATGGATATGTTTAACAATGAGTTTTTATGCTTTAATATCACTAAACATCCTTCTGTAAAAATATTCTTTGATGTATTAGACAGAACAATAAAGATAACATCGGATTGTATGTATAGAAGAACTTTTCACTCTGATCAAGGATGGGCTTATCAATTAGCAGACTCATGCTTCTAGATTAAAGGATGGATTTTTCAAAAAGTATGTCCAGAAAAAGGAACCTGTTTAGATAATTCAATAATGGAAAATTTCTTTAGTATACTTAAGCAAGAAATATATTATGGCAGGATATTTTTATAGTTATGAAGAATTAAAAACTGAAATTGAACGATTTATTAAATACTACAATGAAGATCACATTAAAGAGAAATTGGATGGATGAGTCCTGTACAATATAGAATACATCATTCAGAATCAATGTCTATAATATAAACTAGACATATTATTTTAATAATCTGATATAGATGCAAGATAAGAAAAGAGCCGAAAAATTTTTGGCGCGAACCCCCTAGGGGGTTATTCATATATTTTGTTTTATTAATCAAAAAGAGACGACTTAAGTCGTCTCAAAAAATCTAACTTTTGGGGTCACTACAGCAAAAGCTGTCTCATAGCTAAACTTCTAGCCCAGTGTCTCGAAGTTTCCCTAAAGCCAGTTTCTATTTGGGTTGTTCGATAAAATCCTGTATGGTGAAATCACCGACAGGATTTTTCTACTGCAAAAAGAGAAATCTGGAGTTATGATTAAATCGACCAAAAGTCATGGTAAAGGTAGGATGACTAGTGAGAAAAATTTACATTTATATGGCATAATAACGCTGAGTGTGCTGTTTAGAGCAGTTATTATGAAAATAAATGTTGTAAACAGTACATTAGCATAAAGGAGGAACTCATATGTCTAAGTTAAAAAAGACACGATTGAAGCAAAAGGTTTTTGCTATTCAAATTTATACTGAAAAACTTTAAAAACGACTATATAAGTCTAACGGATATCGCAAGATATAAAATGTACATGAACCTAAAGATGATAGTTAAAAACTGGTTAAGAGTAAGAGATAATTGAATTTCTTGGTCTCTGGAGACTATTCACAATCCTAATTTTAAAGGGGTCGAATTCGACTCCTTTAGAAATGAAGCAGGAACAAATGCATTCACATTATCCCCTCAAAGATGGATTGAAAATACAAATGCGATTGGCATTGTTTCTAAATCTGGAAGAGGAGGAGGAACATTTGCTCATCCCTGATATAGCTGTGGAATTTGCTTCATGGATTTTCAGCAGAGTTTAAGCTCTATTTAATCCAAGATTACAAGAGACTAAAAAGGAGATGAAAATTCAAAGCTATCGTTAGGATGGAATCTAATCGAGAAATTTCCAAGATTAACTACAAAATTCACACAGACGCAATTAAAGAATATTTGTTAAAGGATCTTACCAACGAGCAGTTATCCTTTAGTACGCAAGTGAAGCAGATATGCTTAATGTTGCTTTATTTAACAAAAGAGCAAAACAGTGGCGTAAAGAAAAATCCTGACTTAAAGGGTAATATGAGGACTATGCAAGTCTGAATGAATTTATTGGTACTTACAAAATATGGAAAAGCTATAATGCGGTTCTTATCGGTAAAGGTATGGAACAAAAAGAAAGAATGATAGAACTTAGAAAGCTTGCAAGAAATCAGCTGATGTCAATTGAAAAGTTGAACAATATAGGAATCAAAAACTTAGAGGATAAGTCGAAGAAGTAGAGATGTATGTTATGAGATGGGCATTGATATTTCCAATAATATTGCTCTTGCTGTTCAATGTATAAATATAGACTTTCTCGAATATAGCTAGTATGCTACTTCGAGGGTCTTTTTCTTTAAATTTCATAAAAAGTGATATTATTACAATTATAGTATTAAATTTCTAATATAACGAGGTGAATACATGAGTCAACCTTTAATCGAAGTGAAAAAAATATTCATAAACGATATGCAAAATATCATGCCTTAGATAATGTATCGTTCAATATTTATGAAGGTAGAATTTGTGGGCTTGATTGGTGAAAAATGGAGCAGGGAAAAACAACATTAATTCGTATTATCTCTGGATTAATTAAACAAGATTCTGGAGAAATTGTTGGACTAAAAAGGATGTAAACTAAGTTCGATTGTAGAAGCACCGGCTCTTCATTTGAATCTTTCCGCTTATGATAACTTACACTATCAATTATTACTATGTGGAGAAAAATCCTTCCCATGAAAAATTGAGAAAGTATTAAATTTAGTAGGCTTAGCCGATGTGGATCCAAAGAAAAAGCCAAAGATTTTTCATTAGGAATGAGACAACGATTAGCGATTGGATAGCAATTATTGATTCACCAAAATTATTAATTTTAGATGAACCGATTAATGGATTAGATCCAAAAGGTATTAAAGATATTCGTGATATTTTAGCAACTTTTAAAAAATGATTTTAATATTACGATTTTAATTTCTAGTCATATTTTTATCTGAATTAGATCTTATTGCAGATGATTATGTCATTATGAGTAAAGGGAAAAGTTATTCAGGAAGACTCAAAATTAGCTATCTTATCTTCATTAGCCAATAAAAATTATTGTTTCAACAGCATCAAATCATACAGCGATTGAAATTTTAACAGCGAATGATTGTGAGTGTACTCTTTACCTGACAAAAATTGAAGTGACAAATACAACACTGTACGATTAATCAGATGATTGATGTATTAAGAAAAATCAGATTGAAATTTTTGAAATTTATAAAGAACAAGTTTCTTTTTGAAGAATATTATTTTTAATTTGGTTGAAGGAAGGTAAGAGTAATGATGTCAAATTTTAAAGCGGATATTTATAAAATTAGAAAAGAAAGAATCTTTTCGATTTCACTTTTTACTATGTGTCTTATTAGAGTTCTTGTTTACATTTGTAATGAGAGAAAAGAGTGGTGACATTGGTGTTATCATGACTTTATCGACTTCAACAGCATTTTCTCCCATTATTTTTCATCTGCAGTAGATTTATTCGTTTGGGGAGAAGATTTTGTATCCAGAACGATTAATACACAGATTATTAAATCTAAAAATCGTTTGTCTTTATTCTATTTATAAAAGTTGTGACGACAGTTTTATATTCAACCATCCATTTATTTGTAGGTTATTTATCTGTAGCTGTATTTAGAGGGATTTTTGCAGATAGTGCTTCTTTATCGACAGTGTGGAATATAGCAGTGTACCAATATCCTTATTTTTTATGCATTATGTTCTCTGTCTATTTTCATTTTTCAACTATGTAGATAAGGTCAAGTTAGCTGCAATTAATATATGTAGTGATTGTCATTTTATTTGATAATTTAATGAGTTTTTCAATGGCAAATGTATATCGACCCTGAATTGTTGGAACACTTTTTACTTTTTAACCAATTAAAGGCTATTACAGGTAGCGGAGACTTTTTAACGCCATCTGTTATAATTGCAATTATTTTTAGTGTTTTATACATTATTTTTAGTTATTATTTATTTAATGAACGAGAATTTAAATAAGGAGAAAGCTTATGAAGAAAAATTTTACCATTTATCGTTTTTTCCTAGTCATTGTAGCTTTTTGATTTTATATGACTTATAGCAATGCAAAAACAGATTTTTGATTTTACACAGACTTGGGAATTACAAGAAAAATGCGAAACAAAAAGTAGAAAATTTATGGAACAGAGCAAAATGTGGAATTATCGATTATAGAAACTTCTAATCCTCAAACAAAAAGTAACTGTATCAGGGAAAAATCTCAAAAACTTCTGTGAATACGATTAAAGATACAAAATCAAACGAAGAAGGATTGTATATTCCAATCTCAAAAACATGGGTTTCGATTATATACTTCTCAATTTGGAAAAGATGCATTAAAAAAATTACGGTTGAACTAGCCAAAAATGCTGACCCATATGAAGTATTTTTAGATACCGTTATGGGGAAGTAAAAGTAAATGTTCCTCAAACATTTGATGGGAAAATATGACATCATGTTGAATAATGGAGCTAAAATAACAGAAAAACCTGAAACAAAAGAAACAAGTGCAAGTGTCATTAAAGTGGATGCTTATACAGATGTAACGATTGTAAAGGAAAAATAAACAGTGAAAGAGCCTTCGATGAGAAAACGAAAAGGCTCTTTTTAGAGTATTTATTTTTCTAATTTAATTCTTTTTCTAAATGCTTCGATTTCTTCAATCGATAATCCTGTAAGTTTTTGGATTTCTGCCATTGGTAAGTTCATTTTGAAGCATATCATGACTTGCTCCTTTTTGTTCTCCAAGTGCTACGCCTTGTTGACGTCCAATTTTAATTCCTTGTTCAATTCCCTGTTCTATACCTTCTTCAAGTTGGTGTTTCATGACTTGATAATATACATCTTCATATTTTTTTCCATTAGTTCTGCAAGCCTCCGTTCTTCCCCTGATAGATTTGAGAAATTCACGATTTTCTGTGCTTCTTTTAATCCTCTGCTTGATTCTAGGCTTAATTGTACCATTTTTAGAAAGTCTCGCCACTCTGATAAATCTGTATTTTCTCCTTCGAGAATGGCTTTATCTGTTAAGTTTACTAAATAGATTCTCCAATAAGGTTGGTGCTTTTTTTATTTTTAATTTCTCTATGACAAGCCAAGTTGGTTAATCCAATCTCTACTCTTGCTTCTTGAAATTCTTGGAAATACTGTAAAATTGGTAACAACAATAGACATAATCGATTTTTGCACTTTCTGCTTTATAGTTTTGCGTATAAGTGGTTGCCATATAGTTAAAGATACGTTCAAAAATCTTTATGCTGATAGAGTTGCATTTTCTATCATAATTTCCATTCCATCTTCTGTAGTAGCTGCTACATCAACAATCGTACTATACATAACAGGATTTAGATTTTCAATCTCTTTTTGATAAGATTCTATCTGATACGGATTTGTTGGTCTAACATTTGTTAGCTTCTATTCCTGTAACTGCCTCGATGAAGTCTTCGAGAATATATTCCTTTCCTGTTGTTGTCATCATTTTTTTGAAGAGTAAGTCATTTGTTGGTTTAATTTTCATATTGATTCCTCCCTTTATTTGTCTCTTCACTTATAGATACGAAAAAATTTTCCAAAAATTAATACTGCAACTTTTTTCAAATAATCCCTTGTGTATTTATTGTTTTGAGCTGTTGTGCTATAATCATCAAGGAATATCTGAATAAAAGAGGATTTTTTTAAATGAAAAGATTAACGATAGAAGAAGTTAAGCAAAGAGAATTAGCCATTCTTTTAGCTGTAGATGAGTTTTGTAAAAAGGAAAAAGCTTCATTATTTTCTTAATTATGGAACATTAATTGGTGCGATTCGTCATAAAGGATTTATTCCTTGGGATGATGATATTGATATAATGATGCCAAGAAAAGATTATGAACGTTTTTAAACGTGAATTTAAGTCAAAGCCCATATGACATTTTATCTTTAGAGACAAAACCAAGAGTATTTTAATAACTTTTATCAAAGTAGTCGATAACCAAACCGTTATTATTGATACGAGAAATCGTAAAACTTATAAGAGTGGAATTTTTTATCGACATTTTTCCCTTATGATCGAATAGATGATTTAAAAGCAGTAGATAAAAACTTATCAATTAGAAAGTTTCAAATTATTATCATTCAGTAAGCACAAAAATATTGTGTACAAAGATAGTTTGATAAAAGATATCATTCGTACATTTTTCTGGACAGTATTATTGCCTGTGTCTCCAAGAAGATTTGATGTATAAAATTGAAGAAGTGATCAACAATATACAAGACCGAATGGAAAAATATGAATGCTTATTAGCTTCTAAATTAAAAGAAAAAGAAGTATTTGAAGCAGGGATTTTCGATGAAGTGGTGGATGGAGAATTTGAAGGACATATCTTCCCGATTCCAAAAGAATATGACCGATTATTAACACAATATTATGGAGATTATTTAACATTACCTCCAATTGAAAAACAAACTAATCCACATGAATTGGAAGTTTATTTAAAAGAAGAGGAGTAGCATGATGCCAAAGTATTTAACAAAAGAAGAATTAAAACAAACTCAATTAGATATTTTAAAATACATTGACCGTATTTGTAAGGAAAAATGATATTCGCTATTTTTGTCAGTTATGGAACATTATTAGGAGCTGTTCGTCATAAAGGCTTTTATTCCATGGGATGATGATATTGATATTTCTATGTATCGTTCTGAATATGATAAATTTATTCAAGCAGTTGAAAAAGATCAACATCCATACTACAAAAATTTTAAGTAAGGAAACTTCTGATTGGTATTTTTCAAAACTTCTTAGTAGTGACAGATGAACGTACTGTTGTTGAAGATCATATTAAAGTGGATCGTCATGATACAAGCGTCTTCGTAGATGTTTTCCCGATTGAACGTTATGATGATGTAAAATTAATCGACAAGGCTCATTTAATGGCAACTTTACGAATGATTGCATACATTAAAATTACAATATGTTCAATATGGTGATAGTGCTATTAAAGATATTTGCTGTAAAATCATGTGGTACGCTCTACGAATCGTAAATCCACGTTGGTTTGGGAATCGTATCGATGCCCTAATTAAAAATATCGTAAAGAAAAGATGGTCAATATGAAGGGCTTGTCGGTTGTGGTAAAGACGGTCGAAAAGAAGTATTTCCTCGTGGAACTTTTGAAGAATTAATTGAATTACCATTTGAAGATATGATGGTTCCTGCACCAAAAGAATATGATGTATTTCTTTCACAATTTTATAGGGGACTATATGACGGTTCCTTCTCAAGAAGAAATTGATTATAAGAGTCATTTATTGCAAGCTTATCGTACAGATGAACAATAATGGAGTTAAGTCTAAGAAGAGGTTGGACGTTTATCCAGCCTTCTTTTATGTCTATGAAAGTATAGTATAAGAGAATAGTAGCGACAAAAACTCTTCAATTCTTATGAATTGTTTAATATCTAGGATATTTGTTTCTATCTTTGTATGAATTTGCTATACTATCTCCAGTATAATGAGGTGAATTATGAAAAATATTAAAGTAAATGCTATCGCAAATCTTTTAATGCGAGTATTAAATATTGTTTTTCCACTAATTACAGGTCCCTATATTGCTAGAATTTTTAAATAAAACAGAGTATGGGTATTTCAATATTACGAATACTTTCATTGATTATTTATCCCTTTGCAACGTTAGGAATTTATAATTATGGAATTCGAGCTATTAGTAAGGTGAAGGAAAAATAAGCAAGAGATTAATCGAATCTTTTCGTTACTCTTTTATATTTCCTTATTTTTGTACAGTTATAACAACGATTGTCTATTTTATCATTACTTTCCAAATGGAAGGTGCTCCCTGCATTAAAACATTGTATTACATTATGGCGATACAAGTGTTTGCGCAGTTTTTTAAATATTGAATGGATGAATGAAGCATTTGAAAATTATACATTTATTTTGTATAAGACTTTATTTATTCGAATCTTTTATGCTTGTTTCTATTTTTACATTTGTAAAAACAGAGCATGATATTGTACCGTATGCCTTTTAATGTCCATTGCGACACTGTTAAATTATTTAGCAAGTTTCTTCTGGATAAAAAGAAGTCCACTTTGTTGGTGTTCAATGGAAGATGTTAAAGCAGTCATTCAACCGCTAATTGCTATCCTTTTTATTAGCAAATGCTGGGATGCTTTATACATATTTAGATCGAATGTTCTTGTCTTCCATTGCTTTACCAGAATATGTATCATATTACACGATTGCTCAAACATTAGTATTTTTCTATTTCTGGAGTCATTAGTGGGCGGTAAGTGTTAGTATTCCAAGACTTGGGTATTATTTAGGAATTAATGATAAGAAAAGCCTATGATGATTTAGTCAATAGGGCGGAAGAATTTTTATGTTCTGTATTACGCCGTTAAATTTTGGATTAGCTATTTTAGCAAGTCATGCGACTGTATTATATGCAGGGGAGCAATATTTAGATGCTAGCTTTAGTGTGTTCCTATTTGCTCTTTCGTTCCATTCCATGGGCAATGGCATTAATTTTAGAAAATCAAATTATTTTTGTCCAAGGTTATGAAAATAAATTAACGATGTTCTACTTTTATTGGTGGAGGATTAAACTTAGTGTTAAACCCTCTATTCTAGCTGCTGTTGGGATCACAAAAACCAGAATGGTATATTTTAACAACTATTGTTGCCAATTACTAGTCATTACATTAGACATCTTATTAATTAATAAAAATCAGTTAATCGATTTAAGAAGGCTGTTTTATACATGCGGGTAAATATGTTCTCTATTCATCAGGATTTTTCATCATTTATGGGTTAATTTCTTGGATTCGTCCAATTCAAATGGTCGTTAATGGAGCATTGCTTATCAATATTTTTGTAACAATTGTTAGCTGTGTTATTTATTATGTAGTTGTATTAGCACTTGTCAAAGATGAAATTTTTCTATGATGTCATTAATGCTGTAAAAAATAAAGTATTGAAGAAAGGATAAGCTATGAGTGAATTAATTAGTGTCATTGTTCCTGTATACAATGTCGAACAATATTTAGAAAAATGTGTTCAATCGATTCAAACACAAACTTATTCAAATTTAGAAATTTTATTAGTCGATGATGGTGCAACTGATTCAAGCGGACATCTCTGTGATGAATTAGCAAGTCAAGATGAGCGAATAACAGTCATTCATAAAGTAAATGGTGGCTTATCTTCAGCAAGAAATGAAGGGCAAAAGTATGCCAAAGGTAAGTATGTATTGTTCGTAGATTCAGATGATTACATCTCATGAAGAAATGATTGATTCCCTTTATCAGCAACTCATTGCTGAAAATGCAGATGTTTCAAGTTGTAATGTCATGAACGTTTATACTACAAAACAAACTCCTCAATGTGATCGACAAGATTTATATTTAGTATTGAATAGGGAAGAGTTTTTAAGAGAATATTTAATTGGACAAAAAGTTCCCGGAACGATTTGTAATAAATTAATTCGAAAAAGAAATTGCTAACAAGATAGAATTTCCAGTTGGAAAAATTTATGAAGATGCATTTTATCATTATCAATTAGTTCAAATTGCTGAGAAATATGTTGTGAATACAAAACCGTATTATTATTATTATCATCGACAACAAAAGTATTACGACTAATCCTTATCGTGAACGTGATTTAGTGTATATTACGATTTATCAACAATTTTATGATTTAGTAAAACAGCAATTTCCGAAATTGGAAGAAGAAGCATTCTTTCGATTATCGTACGCACATTTTTATATTTTTAGATAAGATGTTAATGGAAGATGATTTTTGAAACTTTGTAGATTATCCAAGAGTGCGTCACTATTTGAAACAACATGCCTTTGAAATAGCAAAAAAATACTATTTTCCAAAAAGGAAGAAGAATTGCTGCCTTAGCATTGAAAAATCAATATTCATCTGTATCGAAAAATTGATGCTGGCGAATATGGAGAAGAAACAAGAAAATTCATGATTAATGAAGAAACGAAGACTTTTGCGAGTGCAAAAAGTCTTTGAATTATGTGACTTTTCAGTCCGTCACGCTCCGTAGGTGCGTGATAAAACAAAATCTCACCCGCTATGCGGGTGCGCATCGAAGGTTATACCAAAAACTCAATCGCGATACAATAAAGGTGTTCAAGCCTATCATATAGCGAGAGGAGAAAAATATGGCTGAAAAAGCTAATAGTTTATCACATACAAAATGGATGTGTAAATACCACATTGTTTTTACACCTAAGTATAGACGGAAAGTTATCTATAATCAATATAGGAAAAGTTTGGGAGAAATATTTCGTCGATTGTGTAGTTATAAAGGGGTAGAGATTATAGAAGGACATCTTATGCCGGATCATGTTCATATGTTGGTAAGTATTTCAAATTTTATGGGATATTTAAAAGGAAAAAGCGCACTAATGATGTTTGATAAACACGCAAATTTAAAAATATAAATTTAGGGAAACCGTCAGTTTTTGGGCAGAAGGATATTATGTAAGCACAGTAGGTCTCAATGAAGCTACCATAAGAAAATATATACAAGAACAAGAAAAACATGATATAGCAATCGATAAAATTAAGTGTAAAAGAGTATGAGGATCCCTTTAGGGGATGATGGTAAGTACAAAACGCCTCTTTAAGAGGCAAGTGACGAGTCAAAAGCAATAAGGCTTGAACAGAGTGAAAGCCAGCGTCTTGAGGCGCTGGCTTGTAATCTGGGCTTATAGCCCCAGTTCAAACCACCCGTTAGACGGGTGGTCATGATTAAAAATTAACCATAAAAATTACATTATAAAAAGTTATTTTAAAAATTAGAAAAAGATTGACAACGATTAGAAAAATGCTATTATATACATAATATCTATCGGAAGAATAGATTTTTAAAAGGAGGAATTATAATGGATAATACGAAAAGAATATCAAGGATGGTACTTAACTTTACCTACAAATAATCAAACTGAGTTAAAAGATCAAGAAGGCGTTATTCAAAGAGGTATGGTAGTTGTATGGTCAAACTATTGTGCGATAATTAAAACTTTTTGAAAATAAAGAAGAAATTCCCAGGACGTTCAATTAGTTTTTCGTAATTAATATTTTTTATTCTTTCGATAGATATAATTTAATTTAAAAAGGGAGGTTATTAATAGTGAGTTTAAATCAGAGTGTAAAGAAATGGATTTTAAATAATTTGAATTATTTTTGATTGGACTAAAATGAAAATTATGATGAACGTTATTTTAAGGCTTTTTGTAGAATTGATTTATTTATACTTACCTAATATCATTGATGATACTAATTTTTGTTCCAGATAACTTAGATGTTGAAATCTTGAATTTTTTTAGATGATTTATGTAAGAAATTTGATTTGGAAGCTTTTTGTTAGATTTGACTATTTTTAATGAATGCATTGTTAATTATAGAATGTTATAAAAAGTATAGATTGAATATAGAGACTATTATTTTAAATTCACAATTCAAATTATTACACTTAGAGGAAAGAATACCGTTTAGAGATATGGATATAGATGCAACTGTTGAATTAATTAACTTTAAAGAAAATATGCCTCCAAAAATTGTTAAGGTTAGATTATGAAAGAGTTCTACTTTCTAAAGAGTTTCCATTGTACTCATTAAATTTTTATGGAAATGTATAGTATAACACATACTATATTTTATTTAACTTTACTTGGTTTACAAAATGCAGAAAAAGGTAATTTCAAAAACTGAAGTTAAGCGTATTAGTAATGTTATACAAAAAAATTAATTGTAATTACTACTAAAAATGGTAATTATGATATGTTTTTGAACTACTTTTATGTATTAAATATTTAAAGATTAATGTTTCAGATGAAATTAATTCTATAATTGAATATACTTTAACTGAACAAGAAATTTATTATAATTCTAATAAGGTAATTGCACCATTAAAAATCTTTAAACTTAAGTGAAGAAGGTAGCGAAGAGTATGAGTGTTACCATACTATGTTGTTGAAAATGGCGGTGTGTAGAATATGGAAGTAATCAATAAATTAGAAAATTTATTAGCTATGGAATATGAATTTGACACATATTTTTTTGAATTATCTGAAATGGCACGATTTTTGTTAAATATACCAGAAGATGAGAAAATAGAAAATGCTTTACAAATATATTCTAGAGCCTTGAGAAAAAAATTACTGAAAGTTATGAACTAAATGCCATTTTAAGATGTAATATCCATTATTTTTCAATTAGGTTATTTGTATTTAACAATTATAAAATTTGGTAATAAGTTGGGATACAGTTCAGCTGATATTATTAAATATAAAAAAATATTTATAAAAACACTTGAGAGTAATGAAATTTTTAGATAGAGAATACAATGGAATTGCTAAAAATTAAATTAAATTATTTTTTTACAACAAATGAATGTTAAAAAAATAAAATTTCTATTGAAAAAGAATTTTTAATTATCCCTTATATTTGTATTCTAAAGAGAAATTTAATATTAAGATTGAAAATTTAATTAAAAATGATGATGTAATTTCTCAGAAAGAATTAAAAATACAGTATTACTTTCTAATAAATCGTAATTATAGTTTTTTTACTAGATTCTTTTTGCTAGGTAACTTTAAAATGTTTAGAAATTTAATTGATAATAAAATCAATTTATTTGGTGTTTCAGAAGTTTTTAAATTATATGTATTGGAGAGTTTTTTTATGGTTAATAAATTAAAACATATTTCCTTATTAAATGAAAAATCTACATCTTGATTTTTCTGAAAAATTAAAATGATTCAAGTTGTTTTAAAAGATTATTATAGAGAAAAATAATTATGATAAAGCTTTTAGATATTTTTAGAGGTAATTCAATTAGAAAATAATCAATTGTTCGATTATTTTTGTTTATTTGTTAATTAATCAAAAGTATGAATATATAAAAGAAAATAATTTATTCTATAGTGCTATGCTATCATTTTGTTGTCAACAATATTTGTTAAGAGAAGCTTGTATTTTAATTATTTTATTAAAAAGTATCTGGATGTGATGAAGAAGATTATATAGATGGGTTAATATTTTTAAATTATCAAAAAAAGAGTTGATGGATATATGGGCTATATTAATCCGATAGATTTTTAATTTATCTATGTATTCTGAAGAATTTTTACTCGAGAAATTTTATATCCCTAATACATTATTTTTCTTTATTAGTATATTACATATTAGAAGATTACGAAACAATGGAGGAAATTCTATGCAAAAATTTGATAACAAAAGAAGTTAAATTAAAGATGATACCATGGTTGTTGATTGGTATTGTAGGAAGCTTATTAACATTAGGAATTCCCTATTTAGTACAATCATTATTAGATAATGGAGATGGGAAAAAAATATTTTTTTCAAAATGTTATGCTCATTGTTGCACTTCTGTTTGTACAGTTATTATTATCCTTCAGTGCTCATTATGGGTTATTAAAAATTGGAGAAAATATTGTGCTCGATTTTCGTATGAAAGCTTATGAGAGTGTTCTTTATAACGAACAAGAAGCTCAAAAAAAGAAGTGGAGAATCTGCTGGTGAAATTATTGAAGTGAGTAAAAATTAAAAAAACTTTTATCGTTTTCCAATTACCAACTTTTATTCAAAGTATTGTGACAATTGTAGGTATTTTAATTTTCTTATTTATTTTAAATTGAAATTATCTGGAGTTATTTTTATTAGAATTCCTTCAATCTTTATAATCTTAAATCCAATGAGTAAATTGGTTTCTAATATTAGTCAGTCTGAACAAAAAGTAACCATCAAAGTGATTGGACAATTAGGAGAGTATTTTAGAAATCGTACATTCTTTTTAGCGAATAATGCTACAGAACAAAAGTAAACAAAAGATGAAAAGAGTCATATTTAGAATTGTATCAACAATCTGTAAAATTAGGATTCTTTTGAAGCGTTAATGCAGCCTTTTTTTCATTATTTTTTTGTAACGATTGTATTAAGTTTTATTTTCTTATTTGGTGGTTTATTGCTCTCTAGTGGTGAGATGACGATTGGAATATTTATCTCATTCTTAATTTACATTTTCATGTTATTAACGCCTGCAAGTTCTGTCGGCAGTTTTTTTAGGTGAATTATCTAAATTACAAGGATCAATGAGTGATTTATTAGAATTGATTCGTAAACCAATTTCAGTTCAACAAAATACTGGAGAAGTGGTTGATTTATCAGATTCAACCATTCAATTGTCAGATGTTTCATTTAGTTATGAAGAAACAGAAGTATTAACACATATTTCAATGGAAATTAATGCTGGTTCGACTGTAGCGATTGTTGGCCCATCCGGAGCAGGAAAGAGTACACTATTAAGTCTTTTATTAGGCATGATACAACCAACTAATGGACAAATTTCTATTGATTCTGTCGATTTAACCGGAGTAAATATCCTAGAATATAGAAATCAAATTGGCTATCTTGCACAAAATGAAACATTATTAGCAGGAACGATTTTTAGATAATTTAACGTGGGGATTAAAGGAAACGGTTAGCCAAGATGCGATTAATCAAGCTTTGAAAGATGCGGAAATCTATGATTTTTGTAACTGCATTACCACAAGGGATTCATACTGAATGTTTCAGAATTAGGGGATAATTTTTCAGGGGGACAACAGCAACGATTAGCATTTGCTCGTATTTTTGTTAAGAAATCCAAAATTAATTTTTCTTAGATGAAAGCAACTTCTTCATTGGATAGTATTTTAGAACATAAGATTATTCAAACATTAGAACAGGAATATCGTCATTTAACAAAAAGTGATGATTGCTCATCGACTATCAACGGTTCAAGATGCTACTCAAATTTATTTCTTAGAAGATGGAAAAGATTACTGGAGTAGGAACTCACTCTGAATTACTAGAATCACATCCTCACTATCAAGAATTTGTAAAAAAACAAATGATTCATCAATAACGAATAAAATATAAGTCTAGTGCAAATGGTGATGCTATTACACCTGCACTAGGCTTTTTATCTTTTTCTTTCAATGACAAAACAAATGGGTGGTTGGTTTTGTTGATTGATAAATTGATATTGCAATACTGTCCATTCATGTTGGTCTAGTGTCGGAAGAAATTGTTGTAATTGAGATAATTCTGTATCTCCACCTTCATGTCCCCAATAACACACTAATACGATGCGACCACCAATTGTTAATTGCTCCATAATAGATTCAATAGCATCGGATTGTTGAGTCGGGAGTAGTAATAATTGATTTATCACTTCCAGGTAAATATCCCTAAATTAAAGATGGCAGCTTGAATCGGTTGTTGAATATAAGTAGATAAATTTGCATG
>BNJT01000659.1_pt1 | contig 15255 bp, 20 predicted proteins | sample 8540491 | NCBI WGS metagenome assembly BNJT01 (sample SAMD00202455, study PRJDB9452) | human saliva metagenome | host: Homo sapiens
CTTTAATCTATTTTTCTAAATTTCCACTGACTATAAATACCAAAACCGATAATCCAGATAGCTGATCCAATTGCTCCTACAAACGTAGACTCTTGTAAAAAGAGGGTTACAAAGACAAAGGCAAAGAAGAGTATGGTTAAAGGATTTAGGAAACGATAACGGGGCATGAGATAGCCATCCGCCATAAAGTCTGATGACTTGCGGTATTTAAGGTGAGCCACCATAATCAAGATATAAATAGCTACATAAACACCTGATGAAGAAGCTGTTATCAAGGCAAATGCATCAGAAACTCCTGGTAGGACATTAATAAAAGCAGCTGTAGCAATTAAAATAGTTGAAGCCAAAATTGCATTTTGAGGAACATTATAGCGAGATAAGGTATCTGCTTTAATCGCTTTTAAGAGAGGATTTGGCAAATCCTGAGCTATTTGATACAAATGACGACCTGTTGAATAAAGGGTTGAGTTCAGAGCTGATGCTGCTGACGTCAAGACGACGAAGTTAATCAAGGCTGCTGCCCATTTGACACCTGCTAGTTCAAATACTGTAACGAATGGTGAATCTGCTGAAGCTAGTTCTCTCCATGGAATAATCGCCATAATGGCAATTAGAGAACCTCCATAGAAAGGCGATACGCAAAGGAATTTCCTTAACTGCTTTTGGCAAGACCTGACGTGGATTTTTTGTTTCCGAAGTCGTAACCCCGATAAACTCAATCATGAGGTAGGCAAAGAAGACCATCTGGAAAGCCATAACAAAGTTGATACCACCATTAGGGAAGAGTGAGAAATTATCCGTAATATTGGCTAAACTAGCTACTCCATGAGGTGTCTCAAAACCTGTTAGAACCATAAAGATACCCGTCACAATCATAGCAAGGATAGCTACAATCTTAATCATAGCAAACCAAAATTCAACTTCTCCAAAGAGTTTAACAGCTATTAGATTGACCAAACCTAAAACAGTTAAAAATCCAACTTGAATTAACCAACTAGGCCATGAAGGAAACCAAAACTGAACATAGTGCGAAATAGCCGTAATTTCTGCCATACCAATAAAGACAACAGATAACCAGTAAGACCAGACTGCAAAATGTCCCCAACCCTTACCTAAATGGCGAGTAATAAAGTTAATAAAGGTATGTTGCTCAGGATCTTGATAGAGCATTTCTCCGACCGCTCTCATCATAAGGAACATAAAAGCTCCTGTAATCAGGTAAATTAGTACAATCGAAGGTCCTGTCAAACTGATAGAACGACCAGCCCCCAGAAAGAGGCCTGTTCCAATAGTTCCAGCAATGGCCATAACCTGTACGTGACGATTGGTCAGACCACGCTCCATCTTATTTTGCTTCTTTTTTGAACTCATATAGTCTCCAATTCTTTTTAAACCTAAAAGGGAGTAATCGGGGCGTTTCCCTCCTTCTACTCCCTTTAATCATTAGGCTGTTTTTTCAACCTTTAAGATTTTTACATCATAGCTACCCACAGGTGTTTCGACAGTTGCTGTATCACCTGTTTTCTTACCAATCAAGGCTTGTCCAATTGGACTTTCATTTGAAACCTTACCTGCAAAGGCATCCGCACCAGCTGAACCCACGATGATATAAACCTCTTCTTCGTCCTCACCAATTTCTTGGATAGTCACTGTTTTACCAATTGCGACTTCGTCTTGGGCAACAGAGTCGCTATTGACGATTTCAGCATAACGAATTTTTGTTTCCAAGCTAGAGATTTGTCCTTCGACAAAGGCTTGTTCATCCTTAGCTGCTTCATACTCACTGTTTTCTGAAAGGTCACCGTATGAACGGGCAATCTTAATGCGTTCTACCACTTCTGGTCGGCGAACCAATTTCAATTCTTCTAATTCTTTTTCTAGTTTTTCCTTTTCCTCAAGTGTCATAGGATATGTTTTTTCTGCCATTTTTCTCAACTTTCTTTTACTTTATTTTTTAAAACAAAATTATGTGGAAAACCACATAATTTTAGTTTGAACTACTTGATTGCGTTAATTTATTATTGATATGTTGTGCAACATTTTGGTCATGATCTGCCTTGTTCGTAGCGAAGTATACCTTGCCATCTGTAACATCTGCTACAAAGAATAAGTTATCACTCTTAGTTTGATTGATACTTGATTCAATAGCATCCGCGCTTGGACTATCTACTGGTCCAGGCATTAGGCCTTGGTTTGTATAAACATTATACGGAGAATTGATGGTTGTATCAATTTGAGTATCATCAGCAAGACTAATCTTCTGACCAAGTTTTCCTTCAGCATAGAGAATAGCAATATTACTTTGTAAAGGCATACCAAGATTCAAACGATTGTAGAAGACACCTGCAATCATCTTACGATCTTCAGTTTCGCTCCTTCTTTTTCTACCAATGAAGCAATGGTTAACAATTCATTGACTGTCAAGTGTTTAGACTTAATTGTACTATAGTGTGGAGTCAAGGTCTTATCCATGGCTGCCAACATCTCGTCAATCAAGCTTTCAATAGTTGTGCTTTCCTTGATAGAGTAGGTAGCTGGGAAGAGGAAACCTTCCAAACGGTAGCGAGCTCCACTTTCTTTTGTAGGCAAGCTTTCTAGTAAGTTTGAATATTTAGAAACTTCTTGACTGATAAAGTTATCATCTTGAACTTTAGCCAAGAAAGCATCCGCAGTCAAAGGCTCTTTAAAGTTACCTTGCAATTGACCTACCGCTTGGGCAATTTGATCAATCGTGTAGCCTTCTGGAATCGTCAAGCTGGCTAGTACAGGTTCTTGTGCTTCAGCTGTACCACCCTTTTGCAATTCCTTGATCAAGTCATCCGTACTCATGCTCTTCTGCAGATTGTAGTATCCAGCCTTCAAATCTGAATAATTCTTGTACTTAGTATACATACCAAAGACAATGCCGTGTTTCACCAAACCTGCCTTTTCAAGAGTTGAACCAATTTCTTGAACACTGGCTCCTTCAGGGATTTGAACTGTTACATATTCTTTTGAAGTAGGATCAACTGGTTCTAATGAGGCTAGCACATACTGATAACCAAAGTAACCACCTGCCGAAAGTAAGGCAAGAAAAATCAGTAAAGAAATGAAGAAGGCCTTGAATCCAGATTTTTTCTCTTTCTTAGACTTAACTGGTTTTGCTACTTCTCTACGACTACGGCGTGGTGTATCACTGATGATGTCCACTGTTTCTGTAACAGGTGTCGGTGTTTCTGGACGTGCCTGTTCTTCTTTTTTCTCTGCTGTCTTATAGGAGACAGCTACCCTTGTTGGGGTTTCATTATATTCTCTTTCGACTTTATTAGGTCTAACAGAACCTGGTCCTGGTCTTAGTCCGCTCTCATTAGCTGGTGAAGCAGGAACATCTTGACTTGGATGGCTAGGAGTTACTAAAGCATCCTGACTCGGATGACTAGGAACTGCTGGAGCATCCTGACTCGGATGGCTAGGAGCTACTGGAGCATCCTGACTCGGATGACTAGGAGCTACTGGAGCATCCTGACTCGGATGGCTAGGAACTGCTGGAGCATCCTGACTCGGATGACTAGGAACTGCTGGAGCATTATTTATAATATTTTCTACCGCTGACAAGGAATCAGCCATCAACTCTTCAGCAGACAGTCCACTTGTAGGAATAGAAGCTCTGTTTTCATCTCCTGCTAGAGTCTGATCATAACTTTTTGATTTTTCTAGATCTCGTAAAATCTGCTCTTTAAAGCTTAATTTCTCATCTTCTCTTGATTTTTCACTCAAAAGTTTTTCCTCCTCGTTGACAATCCATAATATTATATCTTAAAAACGAAAGAAAAGCAACCTAGCATGCTTTTCTGGCTTATTTTTTATACTCAATGAAAATCAAAGAGCAAACTAGAAAGCTAGCCGCAGGTTGCTCAAAACACTGTTTTGAGGTTGTAGATAAGACTGACGAAGTCAGTCACATATATACGGTAAGGCGACGCTGACGTGGTTTGAATTTGATTTTCGAAGAGTATTAGCTTCCCAGACCATATCATACCAAGTTTCCCCTGCAAAGGTTGACTGGGACAGGCCTTCATTGACAAATCCATGCTTTTCATAGTAGGTGATGAGATAGTCATGACAGGTTAGGTTAATGCCTTCTCTTTCGTGTTCAAGAGCCAGTTTTTTCAAGGCTGTTAGCAATTTCTGACCAAGTCCTAGACCCTGTGTCTCCTTGGCAATAGAAAGACAGGTCACAGAGATATAGCCACCAGAATCATGACTATGGTCTTCTATCTCTTCTGTAAAGGACTGGTCTTGCAGATGGCGGTGTGGTCCAACTGGCCCTTCTATGTACCCCATGATTCTGCCTTCTTTTTCTGCAACCAGAAAAGAGGTCTGAATTTCTCGCAAATGCGCCTCAAAAACAGAGCGAGGAATGGCTTCTTCAAGCGAGAAATTTTCTAGTTCAATCTCAACGATACGATCCAAATCTTCTAATCTTGCTTTCCTAATTTTCATTGTGCCTCCAGATAAAAGAGATTAAACCAAATCATACTAAAACCTTGACTAGCTGCATAAAGCGAATCTGTCTCTTCTTCATCAATAAAACCGTTCATTTCAAAATAGGAAAGCAACTCATCAGGACTCTTCAAACGAATCGCTTTGTAATCCAGCTCAACTGCCACATCTTTCAAAGCCGCAAGAAGAAGCGTTCCCAAGCCCTGTCTCTGATGGTCAGTATCAATGACTAAAGAATGTATTTCTAGACATTGCGGATTGTGTGGGTAAGGACCACCTAGAACATAGCCCAGAAGCTGATTTTCATCCCTAGCTAGAAGAAAGGTATCCGCACACTTACGGATACTTTCTTCTAAAATATGGGAAGGTTGCTGCTTGTCAGCTGGAAAAGATGAAGCCTGAAGTGCCACGACCTCAGCCAAATCAGACTTACTTGCCTGAATAATCTTAATTGGAATTTCCATGGGAAAATCCTATTGAACATTGCTTGTCAAGTTAGACAAGAGACGCTCAAATGAGTATTCATAGGTTTGGATGTCTCCTGCTCCCATAAAGACATAAACAGCATTATCATGGTCTAGGAGTGGAGAAACATTTTCAACAGTGATCACTTGGTGTTTCTTGTTGAATTTTATTAGCTAGGTCTTCTACCTTAACGTCACCATGGTCTACCTCACGAGCAGATCCATAAATTTGCGCTAAGTAAACAGCATCCGCTTGGTTCAAAGCGTGGGCAAATTCGTCCAACAAGGCAATGGTTCTAGTAAAAGGTATGAGGTTGGAAGACTGCTACGATTTCCTTGCTTGGGTATTTCTGACGAGCTGCATCCAAGGTCGCAATAATTTCTGTTGGATGGTGGGCAAAGTCATCGATAATCACCGTGTCATTGACAATTTTTCTCAGTGAAACGACGCTTAACACCGGCAAAATGTTTTTCAGGTGTTCACGCACCAAGTTCAAATCAAATCCCTGCTGTGTAAAGAAGACCAATAACGGCTGTCGCATTCATAATATTGTGACGACCAAAGGTTGGAATATGGAATTGACCCAATTCTTGTCCACGGAAATGAACTGTGAAGGTTGAACCAGTTGTTGAACGAAGAAGAGCGCTAGCTACAAAGTCATTACCTTCTGCTTTAAAACCATAATAATAAATAGGAGCATCAGACGTAATCTTACGCAATTCAGCATCTTCACCGTAGACAAAGAGACCCTTGGTAATTTGTTTGGCATAGTCGTTAAAGGCATTGAAAACATCTTCTAGACTTGTGAAATAGTCTGGATGGTCAAAGTCAATGTTGGTGATAATAGAGTATTCTGGGTGATAAGGCATGAAGTGACGCTCATATTCGTCAGATTCAAAGACAAAATATTTGGCATTGGCTGAACCACGACCTGTCCCATCTCCAATCAAGAAGCTAGTATCTGTGATGTGAGACAAGACATGAGACAACATACCTGTAGTTGAAGTTTTTCCATGCGCTCCAGCTACTCCCATGCTAACAAAGTCACGCATAAAGCTACCTAGGAACTCATGGTAACGTTTGTAGCTGATACCATTTTGGTCTGCATAAGCAATTTCGACGTTGTTATCTGGACGAAAGGCATTTCCAGCGATAATTTCCATATCACCGTCTAGATTCTTTTCATCAAAAGGAAGAATCGTAATTCCTGCCTGCTCTAGACCACGTTGAGTAAAGTAGTACTTTTCAACATCTGATCCCTGTACCTTATGTCCCATTTGGTGCAACATCAAGGCCAAGGCACTCATCCCTGATCCCTTAATTCCGATAAAATGATATGTCTTTGGCATGTTTTCTCCCCTATTCTGTAATTCTAGTCAGATTCAACTCTTGGGCAACCCGACGTTCTTGTTCTGTTTGTTTACTTTTTTTATTGTAGATTTGGCTCTTCTTTAGAAAATCATAGTTGTTTTTCTTTGGAGCAGGTGCTGACACTTCTTCATTCTTGGTAGGGATAGAATGAACTTCTTCCGCCAAGATGTACTGAGACTGGGTCAATTTTTGGCTATATTTGACAAATTCACCAGGATTTTCCTTTTGGAAAGGAGCGGTAGGTTGATTACCCTGTCTAACTAGACTTGGCTGAGAATGGCGTCTTGTAGGAGTGATATCCTTAGTCAGATAACTTGCCGAGCGTTTCTTTTTCAAATCTGCACGCGCTTCTTCACGCGCCACCTCCGCATAGCTCTTTCCTTCTTTTTTTACCCCTAAAGGAGCCTTTTTAGGTTTCTCTACTTGCTTTTCAATCGGTTTGACTGGTGTTTCTTCAGCAATAGGAGCCCATTCTAAATAATTTTTATCTCGATACTCACCCTTGATATTACTGATCAGATCAGACTCATCATAGAGATTCATGACTGGCATTTCAGTCAACATGACCTCGTCATCTGACACCAATGGAAATCGTTCTTGTTTCATTTTCTATTTCCTTTCAACACTTCATTATAGCGTATTGTCTTGATTTTTCAAGTGCTGACTTCAGAAATTCCCAAAATTTCTCTAATTTCTGCTAGGGTCAGACTGCCACGTGACTCTGTTCCGTCCAATACTTGTGACACCAGATGTTTCTTTTTGTTCTTGGAGTTCCTGAATTTTTTTCTTCAATGGTTCCCTTGGTTTACCAAGCGATAGACCTCAACCATTTCTTCCTGACCCCATCCGATGGGCACGGCTAATGGCTTGCGCTTCCACCGCAGGATTCCACCAAAGGTCAACCAAGATAACGGTATCAGCACCTGTCAGGTTCAGACCGACACCACCAGCCTTGAGGGAAATCAGAAAAGCATCTCTTTCCCCTTGATTAAAGGCCTTGGTCATGTCTTGTCTTTCCTTGGCTGGGGTCGAACCTGTAATTTTAAAGGAAGTCAAGCCCAAGTCTGGCAGTTCTTGTTCAATTTTCTCCAACATTCCCTTGAACTGCGAGAAAATCAAGACACGGTGTCCGCCGTCTGCCACCTGTACCAGCAGGTCTCGAAGACTATCCAGTTTGCCACTGGCTCCCTGATAATCCTCCATAAAGAGGGCAGGAGTGTCACAGATTTGACGCAAGCGCATCAGACCAGACAAGATTTCCACTCGACTTCGTTGAAATTCCTGGTCTGACACTTGAGCCAGACGGTCTCGCATCTGTTGTAACTGGGCTAGGTAGATAGCCTTTTGCTGGTCTTCCAGTTCATTCTTATAAACCACTTCAATCAAGTCTGGCAATTCAGTCAGAACTTCTTCTTTCTTGCGCCGCATCACGAAAGGCTTGATAAACTGAGCCACTCGCTCTGCTGACAATTTCATAAATTCTTTCTTGCTTGGCAAAAGTCCGGGCATGACGATTTGGAAAATAGACCACAACTCACCCAGATGATTTTCAATAGGAGTTCCTGACAAGGCAAAAACTGACGGCACCACAAATTGTCTCAAGGTCTGGGCAATCTTGGTCTGGGCGTTTTTCATGACCTGAGCCTCATCTAAGAAAAGGAAGTCAAAGGCTATCCCCTGATAAAGATCACTGTCCTGACGGAAGGTAGCATAACTCGTCACATAGATTTGATGGCTCTCAGCAAGAATCTCTTCACGACTAGCTTTCAAACCATGAACAACAGCCACATCCAACTGTGGGGCAAATTTTTGAAACTCATCTGCCCAGTTGTAGATTAAACCTGACGGAGCTAAAATCAAACACCCGACTTTCTTTTTGTCACTTGACTGGTCAAAAAGCAATGGTCTGCAGGGTTTTACCCAAGTCCCATATCATCAGCCAAAAATCCCACCAAAACCATAATGATGGAGCATTTGCAACCAGCCGATTCCCTTTTTCCTGATAATCTCGCAAGTCAGCCTGAACCTGAGTTGCTTGTCTAGGAAAGATCCTCTGGATGCGTCAAATCGTGAGGCCAGATTCTGGAAATTCTTGTGAAAAAAAGAAACACGGTCTCGCCCTTCAAAGAGATGAGCTAAACTGTAGGCCAAGGGTTTTCCGAGCCTGCAAAGGCCCCATCTTTTTAATTCAAACTGCCCCCAGTTCCTGTAGATTTTTGGCGAATTTTTCTTGGTTTCTTCATCGAAAAAAAGTAGACTTGATTAGACGCACCAATGTAAAAAAATCTTGATTGGCAACCAAGGCCTGCATGGCTTGGTCAATTTCCTCTTGGGCGATATCTTGAAAATCAAACTGGATTTCCAAGAGACCTCCCTTGGAAGCAATCTGCACTTGGGGACTCGCTAGGTTATAGAGTTCTTCTAACTTGTCTGATAGGTCAACATTCCCGAGTTTTTCAAATACTGGAATGATTTCGTGGAAGAAATGATAAACAGACTCCGCTTTTAGGGCCTGACGCCAGGATTGAAAATCTGCTTCAAAACCAGCTAACAAACAGACTTGAAAAACTCTTTCTTCTAAGTCAGCATCACTAGAAAATGGAAGTTCTTCTAGCTCTTGTCGGCTTGATACCTGCCTATCCCCATAATCAAACTGAATTTCTAAACGAATCCGATTGTCCTCTTCCCTGTCAAAAAAAAAAGAGGGCGCAAAGGATTTGATTTGTAAAGCGTTCTGGAGCTGAAACTGTCCCCATCTGGCTAAAAAGAGTTAAACAAGAAGCCAACTTATCTCGGTCACTGCTATCAAATTGCAGGTATTTCTTTCCATGCTGATCCAAAGGCAACGCTTTGATTTCCTTGAAAAGACGTATCTGCTGATCTGTTAGAAAATAAACCTGTCCTTTATGGAAAAAGTACAGCTCCCTGATAAAAAGACATTGACCCTGGGGACTCTCACTGATTTCCATTTCAAAATAGTCCGAGTATTCTGTTACTGTAAAGGCAAATAGATTGGCATCCAGCATGCATATCCTGAAAAAAAGCAGAGTCTGGTAGCTATCCACTTGGTGGTCAAATTGAAAATGAGGGCAAGGTCATCAGTAAATTCACACCCTGCTCAAAAAGGTCAGAGGGAAAAAGAGGTGCCGACCTTGGTTTTTGGAAAAAAAGAGGTCTGGAGCCAGTCCTTCCTCCATTAGTCCCCGCAAGAAAGTCAGAAGTTCTTGGCTTTGCCTCATCAAAGTATTCCCAAGATAGAGAACTCCTCATAGGTCTTGCCCAATCATATAAGACTTTTCTCTGCTCGACAACTTTTTAAAAAAAGAGTGGAATATCCCGAATGACATAGTATTTTTTTGACTATTGATTTGCCCGATTCTCAGGGTCCACAAGATATGATTGGTTCCTGCTTCCACCTGACCCCACAGCCGATAATTCATAGGTCGAGTTCTGATTTTTGGAGACAAGATTCGGTCCAAAAATTTGCCACCCAAGGTCACCTTGGTTTCAACAGCCTCTTTTTCTTCATGACCTTCTTCCAGACTCTGCAAGATTTCCTGACCACGCTCATCATTTTTCAGAAAATGCTCCAGAGCTGCCAAATGCACACAGTAGCCCCTCTTTTGGAAAAAATCGCAGGCACAAAAAACCAAATCATCCTCTAAACTATAGCGCAGTTCTTCTTCTGCAACGCGAGCGTAGAGTCGATTGTTCTTTTTCCTTGATGATGTCAACCTTACCAGTTTTCATAAAGGGCAACGCCTTCGATACGGACTTTTCCCCGGAATCAATTTAGCCATATTTCTTTACCTGTACCTTATCTTTTTATTATACCATATTTTCCCTATGAAAATAGCCTTCTAGGAAGACTTTTCTCCTAGAAGGCTGGATTTTTAAAGCTCGATTTTTAAAGTTTAGCAAAAGTCGTCACAATTCGCTGACAAACTTCTTGCAACAGAGATTTAGGCATGGCTACATTGAGGCGGGCATGGAGACTCCCTTCCTCTCCAAAATCCAAACCACGATTGAGGATAACCTTGGCTTCATTTCTCAACAGCTCTTGCAATCTTTCATCAGTCAGGTCATAGGCTGAAAAATCAAGCCAAATCAAGTAGGTTCCTTGCGGTTTCATGACCTTGATTTTAGTCTCTTTTCCAAATAAATCCACTACATAATTGATATGGTCTTCAAAAACTTGCTTGAGTTCCTCTAACCAATCTTTACCATATCGATAGGCAGCTTCTGTCGCCAAATAGCCCAAGCCTGAAATTTCATGCTGATTATTAGCCAACTGGCGTTTCTGGTAAGCCAGTCTCAACTTAGGATTTTCAATGACTGCATAGGAATTTTTTGTCCCAGCAATATTAAAGGTTTTTAGTGGCACTGCTCAAGACAATCGCAAATTCTTTAAAGGCAGGATTGATGGTATTGAAAGACTTGTGTTTGTGACCAAAGAGGGCCAAATCTTGGTGAATCTCATCCGAAACCAAGAAAACACCGTGTTTTTGGCAGAGTTGCCCAATCTTCTCCAAGACTTCTTTTTCCCACACACGTCCACCAGGATTGTGAGGGTTGCAGAGAATATAGAGTTTGACATCCTCTTCCACCAAATCCTTCTCGAGTTGGTCAAAGTCAATCTCAAACAGACCATTCTTTTCCACCAAAGAATTGGTAATCAATCTACGGTTGTTCAACTTGACACTGCGAGCAAAGGGTGGATAGACAGGCGTGTTAATCAGAAACCGCCTCGCCTTCTTTTGTAAAGGCTTGAATGGCTGTTGAGATGGCTGGTACCACACCCTCGATAAAGACAAGAGCCTCTTTGTCAAAGTGGTAGCCGTGTTGTGTGGCTTCCCACTTTTGAACTTCCTTAATTAACTCTTCACTGGCATAGGTATAGCCATAAACCAGTTGATCAGCGTAAGTCTGCACGGCTTGGCGGATTTCAGGCAAGACCACAAAGTCCATATCCGCTATCCAAGCTGGTAGGACTTCACTATCCGTTTCTGCTTCTTTCCATTTATAGGTATGGTGACCTAAACGATTGGGCAGGCTTGTAAAATCATATTTTCCCATCTTTGTCTTATCCTTCCAAGGCTTGGCGCAAATCTGCAATCAAATCCCTAGCATCTTCAATTCCAATCGACAAGCGCAAGAGGTCATCTGTCAAACCATAAGAATGGCGCACTTCTGCTGGAATATCAGCATGAGTTTGTGTCGTTGGATAAGTAATAAGACTTTCCACACCACCCAAACTTTCCGCAAAAGAGAAGACCTTAAGACTGTTCAAAATATGTGGAATGCGTGTTTCATCCGCTACCTTAAAGGAAATCATGCCCCCACGACCAGTATAGAGAACTTCCTTGACTGCTGGAGAATCCTTCAAAGGCAACCACTTCTTGGGCGTTAGCTGTTGAGCGTTCCATACGAAGAGACAAGGTCTTGAGACCACGAATCAATTGATAGCTGTCAAACGGTGACAAGACTGCCCCTGTCGTATTGAGATTGTAGAAAAGCTTCTCGTATAGTTCTAAACTATTGGTCACAACCACCCCAGCCAGGACATCATTGTGGCCTGCCAGATACTTGGTTGCTGAATGAAGAACGATATCCGCACCATCTTCAATCGGACGTTGGTAGATAGGACTGTAGAAGGTATTGTCCACCACCACTTTGGCACCCTTAGCATGAGCCAATTTTGCTAGTTTTTCGATATCAAATTCCAACATCAAAGGATTGGTTGGAGTTTCGATATAGAGAACATCCACGTCCTTTTCTAACTCGGCAATCAGCTCTTCCTCTGTATTGGCATAGGTAAAATGGAAACGACCTTCCTGCTCCACTTGATTGAACCAGCGGAAAGAACCTCCATAAAGGTCACGCACCGCCAAGACCTTACTTCCTACTGGAAAGACGCTAAAAGCCAAGACAATAGCTGACATCCCTGAACTAGTCGCTAGGGCATAGTCTGCTGACTCAATGGCCGCCAAGACTTCCTCCGCCTTGCTACGAGTCGGGTTTTTGGTACGCGTATAGTCAAAGCCAGTAGACTGACCAAACTCTGGATGCTGATAGGTCGTTGAAAAATGAAGCGGTGTCACCAAAGCTCCTGTCGCCTCATCTGACTTAATGCCCGCCTGGGCCAAAATTGTGTTAATGTGTAATTCCTTGCTCATACAATTCCTCCAAATCTATAGTAACTATTGTACCACTTATTTTCATCAACTCATTTTCTTCTTTTCAAGAGCTAGTTATAGTTTCAAACTATAGATTTATCGAATAAAGTAAAAAAAGAATCCAGAAAACATTCCAGATTCTTTTGTGAAAATCCTTGCTAGTTCTTACTTAGACCGAAAGAAATCCTGTTGGGCTAAATAGTCATAATGCCCTTTGTTAAATTGATATTGGCCCACATGCTGACTAATCTGACCAACATCCACAGAAAAAATATAGTCTTCATTTTGATAGTGCCAGTTCAGCCTAACTGTATTCAAGACTATCTTATAAGTAAAATCTTTAACTTGATTCCAAGGCATCTCTACGACGTGATTAGAACGATTCTCAGTTATATCACTGATGTCCATCAAGTAGATCCCCTTAGGTGTGAATGCCAGAATCTTAGGATTCACACTTAACTGAACATAGTAACTTCCTCCTATAACGAAAAAATCAATAAAGGATTTCAACCATGTCTTTTTCTTAAAAGCCATCAGAAAATTTTTTTGCCCTTCAATGTGACAAGTTGAAAGAATTGATTCAATCTGTTTTTCTGTTGCAAACTCCATAATAGCGCCCATGATAATACCTCCATCACTATTAATAAATAGGCAGATAAGAACTCTTCACTTAAAGAAGAACTTATCATTTGTTGCATTTTATCTTACTTTTCCAACAGATGACATCCCTCCTATAAAATCATCCTAGCATGTGCATACTTCAATCAACATTGGATAGATTTTCGAAAATAGTTTCTCACATTTTTGTTATATTCATTATATCATAAATCTAACAAACAATTTAAAAAATATAAGCACTTTCCTTCCAAAATCCGCCATCTCTCTATAAAAAAACGAAAAACGACAGTTTCCTTGAAACCATCGTTTTTTTCTTGAAAAAAATCCTTATTTTACATGTTTTGCCAATTCTTCTTGGGCTTTTTTATTGGATTCTTCTTTTTCTTTCAACCATTTTTCTTTGGCTTTTTCATATTCATCTTTTGTGACTGTCTTATCTTGTACTTTGAGGTATTTATAGGATTCGATACCTTTATTACCAGCTAATGAATATGGTTCTGAGAAAGGAACTGTTTTTCTCAATACTGGTGTTCCCCCCTTAGAAATATTTGGAATCGCTAAAGAGCTATCTACCAACCATGCTTGGATCTCAGCATACTTTTCATAGCGTTTTGCAAGATCTTGCTCCTTATTGGCTTCTTCCAGCATTTGAGTGTAGATATCCAGTCCAACCGCCTTAGCCTTATCATTAGATTCACCAGGCTCTATACCCAGATTTTGCAACACTCCACCGCTCTTCACATTGAAAATATCAAGATAAGTTGATGGATCTTGATAGTCAGAGCCCCAACCACCGTTATATAGATCATAATCCTTCTGAGCTGCTGTCTGAGCCAAATAGCTTGAATTGTCATAATCTTCAGTAGAAAGTTGTTGAATATCAATTACAACATTTTCTGCACCTAAAGCCGCCTCAATAGATTGCTTCATAGAGTTTGCCTCTTGGACACCCTTTTTAGCAGCTTGGTCAACTGTCATGTCCAAGTGGATAGGGAATTGAACTCCTTTGGCTTGGAGTTCTTTCTTAGCTTCTGCAAATTTGGCTTTAGCTTTTTCAGCATTGTAGTATGGATCTTGGGCATCTGCAAAGTTGATTCCTTGCCATTCCTTACCATAGTTGACTATCTTAGAGGCAACTACTTCACCAAAGTCTTTTCCATTGATGCTTACGAAGTTTGGAGGAACAACCAAGTTACGCAAAATCTTAGTTGCACCATCTTCTCCCTGAGACTGAGCTCCATAGGCCGTACGGTCATAGGCAAAGTTGATGGCTTGACGGAAGTTTTTATTCAGAACCGCTTCTTGAGTCGATTTCTTCTCAGCATCACTTGTTTTTGAAGTAAATTTATAAGATTTTCTATCCAAGTTGAAGTTCAAGAAATAAGATGTAGGCTCTTGCAAGCTGTAAATAATATTGTCCTTATTCTTTTCTTTAATCCCTTCAAAGCTTGAACTGTTTGGATAGAGACGAGCATAGCTATAAGCCCCCTCAACAAAGTTACGAGCTAATGCATCTTGGTCACTACCATCATAATAAGCCAATTTCACATCATCTACAAAGACATTTTTAGCATCCCAGTAGCTAGGATTTTTCTTGAATTCGATAACTGATTTTGAAACAAAGGATTTCATCAAGAAAGGTCCATTGTATAAAATACTAGATGGGTCTACCTTGCCAAAATCATCCCCTTTTGATTTCAAGAAATCCGCATTAACTGGGAAGAGAATAGTTGATGTCGTTTTTGAGTTCCAGTAAGATTCTGGGCGTGCCAAGGTATATTGAAGAGTTTGGTCATCAAGAGCCTTGACTCCGACAGTTGAAAAGTCGCTTGTTTTACCAGTGATATAGTCATCTAAACCTGCAACGGATTCTTGCACTAAGTACAAGGCTTCTGATTTTTTATCAGCCGCATATTTCAAACCAGTGACAAAATCTTGGGCAGTGACAGGTGCGTATTCTTCCCCATCTGCAGTATACCATTTAGCATCTTTACGAAGTTTGTAGGTATAGGTCAAACCGTCTTGAGAAACACTCCAATCCTCTGCCAAAGATGGAACATAATTTCCATATTGGTCATTTTCCATGAGACCATCTACCAGATTGGTCACAATATCATTGGTTGTTGCACGGTTTTCCTAGCAA
>BNJT01000858.1_pt1 | contig 15224 bp, 22 predicted proteins | sample 8540491 | NCBI WGS metagenome assembly BNJT01 (sample SAMD00202455, study PRJDB9452) | human saliva metagenome | host: Homo sapiens
CTGCATATGCAAAAAGAAAACTAATTAATTTCAATTGACTAAAAAAACTCTGAAGCAATTGCTTCAGAGTTTTTTTGGTTAAAATTGAATATTTTCTTGTATCCATTCTTTTCTAAAATGAATAGTTACTTGTGTCATTACTACAGACTGAACCGCGAGTATTCCGAAGAAAAGAACTATACTATTCTTAAAGAAAACTGCTAAACCGGTCCCAATTAGATAGACAGCAAAGTAACTGAGTGCAACTTGTTTTGTCATTTGTAATCCTTCTTTGTTGTATCGTGAAGTTCCAAAAAGGCAAACATAAAACAGTGTGATACCCACAAGAACCATTGAACTTCCCATTTCTAACAATTTACCATCATAATACATCTCTACTCCAGCGGTCATAATATTTATCGCAATTAAAATTCCAATATGTAAATACGCCAAGGGCCCACCCGCTCTTTCTTGATGGTGTTCAATTCCGATAACAGTTTGAGAAACATAAGAAACAAATAGGAATCCGACCATCACAAATGTAGATACAGATAAAAGAAAATGTTCAGCTAGTGGATACGTTTTGATAACCGCGATGATCAATTCACCTACTGTTAAAATCGTAATCAGTTGCATTCGTTCCACTAAATGCGGAAAGTTCATATAGCTGTATTTCATCTTCTTTGTCATAAAAGTTGGATAGATTAAAAGCGATAAATAAGAGAAAAAATAAATATAGTTGATATACTCAACTGGGGTAAATGAAATAATCACCATCGAAACAATGACAATCAAAATGGCGATGAATATTCCTTTAATTTGAATCACCATATCATTCGTACACTGTTGGTACTTACGAATATGCAATAAATACTGCAAAATAATAATTCCCAAAACGACAATCATCAGTAGATTGTAATAAATATATACTGGGATAACAATTCCATTAAAATTAACAATTCCCAATCTCCAATTCGCTGTAAATAAAGTCACCATATTTCCGATGACAAGCGCCGCTGCGATAATAGTATAAATATCATTCGTATCTCTTCTACTGTAACGATTTAAGTATGAGTTCTCCATTAACCACACACTCCAAACCGAAATAGTTGCAACAAAAAACGCTAAAATCCCCTGCAAGTTAACAATGTGTTCTGGAGTGGAATGGAGAATACCCACTAATTGACTTGTCGCAAGCACGAATACTAAATCAAAAAACAGTTCATAGTTTGATACTTTCTTTACTTTCATACTTTCCTCCTAGTCCTCATCCTTAATATCGATGTCTTCTGGGATTGGTTCATCCAAGTACTTCTGATATTCTTCCAAGAGACGTTCCCGTTGTTTCAAGAAGAAATCGAACTGCGCACTGTTCAAGAGTAACTCGCCATCCACTTCGACCGTCTTCACTTGTTTTGTTTGAATTAAATGCATCAGATATCCTAAGTCGATTTCTAGATTTTCTGCAGTTTGTTGTACGGTATAATACATCCTTTTCCTCCAATAAAAAAGCTACCCTAAACGAATTGTATAAGGTAGCCAACATTTTCAATTATGCTAAAGCTTCAACGAGGCTTTGCGCGAAAGCTTGAATATTGACGATATCATCTGCTTCAGCGTTTAAGTCTACTAAGACATTTTCAGCACCTTTTTTGGCACCTGTTTTTGCAAATTGCGCATCAAAATCTAATACTGATTGGCAGAACTTATCGTAGAAAGTATCCCCTGAGCCAAGCGCTCCGTATACTTTTCCTGTTAAATCTTCTTCCTCTAACTCTTCATAGAAGTCAACGATTTCATCAGGTAAGTCGCCATCTGTTCCGTAAGTATAAGTTGCGACAACATTAATATCATAATTATGGAATTCGCTTACTTGAGCTGAAGTACATTCTTTCATGTCCACTTCCACGCCACGCTCTTCTAATGCTTCTGCTAAAATATCTGCAATCTCTTCTGTATTTCCTGTTAAACTAGCATATACGATCAATGCTGTTGCCATAATACCACTCTCTTTCTCATTCAATAAGAAGATTATAACAAATCCACCAAACGCCGTCTATTCTTTCTGACCAAAAACCTACAAGGACTCTCCTATTCTAAGCACTCCTAAATAATTCTTTGTTAAATGTGGGAAGCACACACTAACTCTTTGCACCGTTCCATTTCACAGAGGTGAATACGTAGTAAATCAATTCTTGGACCTTACGGGTTTTATCATCACCATAATAGGGAATAATATTCAATGCGAATTAGAGGGAGTAGGAACTTGTTCCATACTCCCTCTTTGAGGCTTGAAAGATGAGAGACGAAGGCTCGAATCGGTATCCTATTATGGTAATGATAAAAAAGATCCGTAAGGATCCTAAAGAATTGATTTATTTATGTTATTCACCGAGTTTTTTAGGCATACTTTATCAATTGCACCCCATTTATAAAAGTTTTACTATAATAAACGAATTAATTTTTAGGAGATGACAACTTTGCCATTATCTGCAACCGAGCGCCTTAAACAAGCTGAGCGCGGCGCCATCTTAAGTATCTGCACCTACATCTTTTTATCTACTACAAAACTCATTGTCGGAAAGACCTTTAATTCTGAAGCACTCTTTGCCGATGGTTGGAATAACTTTACTGACGTAATTTCATCCATCCTAGTATTCGTGGGATTACGCTTATCGCAAAAACCAAGCGACGAAAACCACCCTTACGGACACTGGAAATTCGAAACGATCGCCAGCCTTGCCACTTCATTTATTATGTTCTTTATCGGGATTGAAGTCGTTCGCAATGCATTTCAAGAATTCCTCAATCCAGTAACAGAAGCTCCATCACTCATTTCTTCCATCGTTGGATTCTTCTCAGGGGTAATTATGATTGGTGTGTACTTCTACAATAAGAACTTAGCAGCACGTATTCAGTCTCTTGGTCTTAAAGCAACCGCCAAAGATAACTTAAGCGATGCGATGACCAGTTTCTTGACGGCCTTAGCGGTATTATTCGCCTCTCTTGGGTTACATTGGCTCGATAATATCATGGCCTTCGTGGTTGGTCTCTTAATCGTTCGCACAGCCGTTGAAGTGTTTATCGAAAGTGCCTTTCAACTGACAGATGGTTTTGATCAGACCGAATTGGATAAATATATCCCCGTTATTTTGCTCCATCCTGAAGTAAAAGATATTCGTGAAATTAAAGCGCGCCGTTATGGATCAAATGTGTATATCGACTTAACCGTTTGTATGGATAAAGATTTATCCGTATGGAAGAGTCATCAAGTAACCGAATTTATCGAAGCAGAACTTTACGATGAATTTGCGATTTCATTCATCGATATACACGTCGAACCTTATCAATTCTAACGAAAAATCCCAATCACCGTTTATAGTGATTGGGATTTTCTATTATTTAATCGTATTAAAGTTTAAGTTGAAGGCTTGCTTCACACTATCACTGACTTCTCCAACAGGAGTCTTCGATACAAATTTTCCTTTGATGCAATAACGGTTTGATGCATTATAGTCATCACAAGTAATTAACGTAATCTCTGTTACACCCGGTTGGTCATTAATGACTTCTACTCGTGTTGGTTCAATCAATTCGACAGAAGTAGTTTCATACTCATAAACATACTCTAAATCCGTCGTATAAATCTTCTCTCCAACTTTAAGGTTTACAAGTGGTGAGAATAAGAGTGTCATGTCGCCAAAGTAGTTATGGCTGGCAAGAGCGTAGTTCCCTTCACCCATCTTTTGAGTAGGTTTCATCGTTCCTGCACCTGATAATAACACTTCGTTAGCTAATCCTTTATAGATTGGCAAGTTTAACTTCACACTTGGGACTGCAATTTGTCCAAGTGTTAAGAATTTTCCTTTATCGAAATTTGCTTTTAATACTTGGTTTAAATCAATCGCCTCAACTTTCGAAAAATCAAATTCAGCTTCCTGTACTTCATTGGCTTTAACTTCCGCTAAAGTAATATTTGAAGCGGCTTGTATTTGTTCACTTTGTAAGCGTGAAAGTAAAAATGTACGAATCGGACCCACCGCAAATAAGAGTCCTGAGATAATAAATAAAATCGTTGCAAAGAAAATTCGCCAGTTAAATTTCTTTTTTGGTTTCTTTGGTGTTTGATTACTTGTTTTTTCTTCAATCTTTTCCATTATTATTCTCCTTTTTCTTTTGTACTTACAAGGATCCAATACCCTTTATCGAGTGCAATGCGTTCGACATTCCCAAATACTTCTTGCATTTTCTTTTGCGCACTCGGAGCGCCTTGTTTTTTCTGAATCACGATGACCAGTTGCCCTTCTTCTATTAGATGGTCATATGCCTCTTCTAAAATACGATGCACGACATCTTTCCCTGCACGAATTGGTGGATTACTAATAATCACGGAATAATCCTTCTCGTGGACATTGTCATACGTATTACTTTCGTAAAACGTAACATTTTGAATGCCATTCGTTTCGGCATTGCGCTTCGCCAACTCCATGGCACGTTCGTTCACGTCAACCATCTCCACAGACATCTGGGGATTGGCCTTTGCAAAAGATAATCCCATCGGGCCATAACCACACCCGACATCTAGGAGTTTCCCTTTTGCAAGATGCGTTGGAACCTCATAAGATTCAATCAGCAATTGGCTTCCGAAGTCAATCGTATTTCGAGAACACTCCATTATCACTAGCAAATTGGAATGTGAAGCCCTTTAAAACATAACGAAAATGTTTTTCTTGGCTCTTACTATTCGGTTGATTTGTATAATAGTGATTTTGATTCATGAGCGTCTCCTTTATATTGGTCTTTGTCCATACTATCATAAATACCCCTTTTTCCAAAACAAAAAACCCGCCGTTTGGGAACAGCGGGAAAAGGTTAGGAGGGTTTACTAATAAAAAAATGTTGGGAGTTCATTTTTTTACTTGGGAGAAGTAAACCTTAGGTGTTTTATTGGGTATGGCTAAATTATATTGGTCACTTATGAATAAAATGTGAATTTAAAAAAATATTTATGTGAATTAATACTTTTTTTATATTTTCACATCGTCGTATTCAGTACTTTTTTCGAATAAAGCAACGACATACGAACACGTTGGATAAATTTTTAAGTTTTCATCTCTTGCAAAGTCCGCTAACTGATCCACTAATTGGCGCGCTACTCCTTGTCCGCGTAAGCTTGAATCTACAAATGTATGATTCGCTTCAATCACTCCTTCTCCTTTAGAAGCATATGTGATTTCCGCATCCATTTCTCCAGCTGCATTATAATGTCTAAACGCTTTTCCTTCATGAATAAATTCCATTTGCAAATCCTCCTTTATATTTCTATCCATAGTATACGACGTTTAATAGCAAATATCGAAAAAACTGCTTTTAAATCCAAAGTAACATTTGTTAAACCTATTTTGCAACGACCTCTATAGGCTTCTTATATGACCTGAATATGACATTATTTATATAAGGAGTGCTCGTTGGATACTGCATCACTAGGTTTGTGGTATAGTAGAAATACATTTATCCAAGCTATTGAAAGGAAAAAGAATGCTAAAGTTTTTACTGAAAAAGAAAGAATCTTCAGAGCCAGCTCCTGGTTCTGGAAAACAAAAGAAATCAAAAAAGCGGAGAGTCAATCAAACGGTCGACCGGTACCATGGTCCGTTAATTACGAATGAAGTGAGTCTAGGCTACATTAAATTCTTCCCTTGGCTTATGCTTCCATTTACTGCGTTTCTATATTTTGTTGCAGGGTATAATGACCCAATAGGGATAATTAATGTCCTATTCTTGAGTGCGACAGTGATAAATATCGTCAGTGCTCTCTTTGGGCTTTTTACACCTCTTGTCAATCGGTTTAAGTCTTTCACTTATATTCTAGTGGCCTTTGTGGTTTGGACCGTCTTACTCACCTCTACCTTTATCTCCCTACTGATGGTTACCGATGATAAAACACCGTTCAGCGCGTTAAAGCTCTACGAGTCCAAGTTGACACTATTTTATGTCATTCCAATAGTACTTCTATTTGTAATAATGACCGTCATTTACGCATGGTATTATCTTCCAGAAAATCAAGGAAAAATTTGGAAAATCAATCGATGGGAAACCTATGAGGTGAATAGTAAGAAAAAAGAACGCCTATTCAATATTGCTAAAGTCCTGGGTTTTATTCTATTGGTCATTGCCGTGATTACAGACTACATACAAATGATTTTCGGCTTTTTCTCTGGCGCTTTAATGGCCTTCGCTTTCCCAGCCGTTTTAGTAGATGCCATTTACGCTTCAATCTATATCAAAGACCATCCTGATTACGAAGAGTTATGATAGCAATAAATTCATAAAAGAAGTTATTGGAGGAATCGTTTTATGGAATTTACTCACAAAATCCCCAGCGTAGAAGCTTATAATCAATTAAGAGTAAACGCGGGAATGAATAGCACGAAACCTTATTCTGAAGTGAAAAAGGCACTTGAAGGGACTCTGTTCTTAGTTTCTGTTTATGAAGAGGATGAACTCATTGGTCTAGGAAGAATTGTCGGTGATGGCGGAATTGCTTTTATAGTATGCGACATTATGGTAGATAAAAAATTCCAAAGACGAGGGATTGCAAATCAAATTATGGAAATGATAGATCAGTGGTTTGATGAAAATACACATGAGAGTAGTTTTATCACTTTACTAGCTAAAGTTCCTGCAGATAAGCTCTATCGTAAGCATCATTTTTGCTATCTTGATGAGAATCGAGTGGGAATGATTAGAGAAAAATAAACGTGAGAATTAACTTCATTTCACGGAACAAGTATGGAACTACAAACAAAAAAGCCTTGGAAAACCAAGGCTTTTTGCGTATAAAAAAATGCCCCCTACATGAATTTGTAAGAACTTTTCATATTGAAAATAAACAAAAATGTTGAAATATAGCTGATTTTAGGGAAATACTTTTAGGTATTTTCAATGTAAATATTTCAAAATGGGGCAAAAGTGGGGCAAAAACGAATGACTCACATTTGGTTTGAAAATCTATAATACCTAATGATTATGCCATACTAGATATATAGTGTTGTTATAAATAAATGTCAGTGCGAGTTCAAATCGGAGGATAAAATGGAAAAACAAATTAATGAAAAAAAAGCCTTGGAAAACCAAGGCTTTTTTAATGCTATAAACTCATTAAAACAACTCCCAGTTAGATTTGGAATATTTTTTATTCTGTGTCATATAAAAATAAATAAAATGAATGGCTATAGCTAGAGCTAAAATGGTTGTAATACTCACTACTATTATAGGATTAGAAGCAAAGATTAAAGAGAGAATCAAGGCAGCCAGATAGAGTGTCGCTTGGACACAGTAGTAACTTTTCGAATAGCGAAGATAGTGTTTGTTACAGGGCCCATTTACTAGGACAGCAACTTGGAAGAGGCCAAATCCGATATAAGAGAAGATGGTTGCAAAGAGACGATTAGCTTCAGGATTCTGAAGAAAACTCATCGATACAGTCATCATAATAAGTCCAATGAAAATAGGATAGTGACTGTAAATTAGAAATAGTCCCTTTTGATTAGATTTTTCATCAATAGCATGGTCGAATTGACCAAAATAAAACAAGAACAGAGAAAGCATAATAATGAAATAAAGAACCGAATAAATCGAGAAATTCTCGATTGTAAAGAAGTTAGCTAGCTCCATAATCATCTCTCCAAACGTAATAATGACAAGAAGGGAGATGCGCTCGATTAAATGGGGGAGATTTACCTGGTAATGCTTATCTTTACTAAGCAAGATAATTGGCATAATAAATGTTAGCAGAATACTAGCAAAGAAGATATAGACTCTAACGTAAATAGGAAGAAGAGCTGCTAGATAGACTCCTAAACTTCCTAGACCTGTTATCCATAGAAAACCTTTGATACTTTCCCGATTAACATCATCGGTTGATTTTCTAAAAAACTCAACCAAATATTGAAAAAATAAGGTAAGGGTTAATGTACCAATAGCCCAACAGAGATAATGAAAATATTGTTGCCAATCAGGTCCAATCATATTGTCTATAAAGAGTAAAATTCCCATTTTGATAAACATGATTACCATGTTAAATAAAGAGTTCTTTCCATAGCGATTGGTATAAACGGTTTGAATCATCCAGGAATCGGTGAGAACCAAGACAGCCATGAAAAAATCAAGGAAAGAATTCCAAGTCAAAATACCGTTATGAAGATGGTCAATTAAAGTAGTTGCTTTTGAAATTGCAAAAACAAACACTAGGTCATAAAAATAGTTCTGAAAATTCTACACGTTTATGTTTAATAAGAGTTGTCATTTTAAGTCCTTTCTATTCTAGAAGTAAAATTAATTATAACAGAAAATGGCAATGAAAGAGAAGGAGATTCTTAAACAACTTCATGTGGCGTAAATTGTCAAAACCTATTTTCTCTCATTTTTTAGTCATTTACTTGAAAAAAAGCAACCCTGACGAGTTGATTAAAAATCCTATTAAAAAAATTAACTGTGTCAGGATCATCCTGAGTTTTGATGCCTTGAATCTTATCCAAGACCGCCATATCTTCCTCTGATAAATCGAAGCCGAAGATATCCAAGTTAGCTTTTATATTTTTAGGTGTCACAGACTTAGGTAGTGGCAAGAAACCTTTTTGAAGGCTCCAACGCAGAGCAACTTGTGCCACAGATTTACCGTTACGTTCAGCCACTGCTTCAACATCTTCATTTGCAAAAAAATGCTACCTGTACCTAGTGGACTATAGGCTTCAAGAAGGATATCGCGCTCTTGGCAATAGGCAACTAAGTCTTCTTGGTCACAACCTGGAGCCAAGAGGATTTGATTGACATGTGGAACAATTTCAGCTGTTTCAATAAGAGCTTCTAGGTGATGTTGCATAAAGTTAGACACACCGATAGCGCGCACCTTACCTTCTTTGTAAGCTTCTTCCATAGCCTTCCATGCACCCGCATTGCCAGCCTTCCAAGCATCATTCTCACGAAGCGCCTTTGGATTAGGCCAATGGATAAGCAAAAGATCCAAATAATCCACACCAAGTCTTTCGAGAGACTCATCGATAGAAGTCTTAGCCAACTCGTAATCGTGCTTATCATTCCAAAGTTTGGTAGTTAGGAAAATATCCTCACGTGCCAAATCACTATCAGCAATCGCCTTACCTACAGAAACCTCGTTACCGTAAATTTGTGCGGTATCAATATGTGTGTAACCAGCCTTAAGTGCGAAGCTAACGCTGTTATAGGCTTCTTCGCCTTCAGCAATTTGCCAAGTTCCAAAACCAATTTTAGGAATAGTAACCCCATTTGCAAGTGTATATGTTTCCACGATTTTCACCTTTTCTTTTTTTTAATAGTACTATCTTAAAAAAAGATAAGGCAAAAAAATGCAAAGATTTGCTACGGCTATTATTATGAATAGTTCCTTACTTCTTTTTCCGCTGTTCGTAACAGCTTTTGGAGATATTATTACTTGGGAAGAGAATGCTTATGTGGGAATTGTCCAATATAATATTCAGGATTTGGATATTATGATTAAGCGTATGGATCGTTTCATAGAGTATGTTGATGATGAAGATTTCAAAGACGATTATTTCGATATTCCACTCTACAAAAAAGCTGTTGCCAAACATGGTCAATTAGCTTACGATGAATGTTTCGGTTTTGTTCCTTTACTAGCCTTGGGAGGCTTTTAAAGATGTGGATCACATGGATAAAGTAAAAGTCCTGGAACACATTTATCTCATGTACCAACTCACAGGCGGAGTGTTTGACGATTGATAATAAAGAATGGGTGTTGATACATTCAAGTTATTATCATACTGAGGAAGATGGAACAACAAAACGAGTTGAGCTCAGTGCAACGAAGCAATTGGAAGAACTGAAGAATAAGATTATACAATAGAAAAGCGAGGTTATCCTCGCTTTTTTTTATTTAATCTAATAGCTCCTTATTTTCAATTAAGAGTTCTAGTGGAGATTTATCTCTTGCTACAATAAAAACCAGGTTCATATTGGGTTATGAAATGTTCTTTTTCGGAGAAGTTGGATCAATATACAACTCTTTTCCATCTTCTGTGTATAGTTGGTTGCCTCTTGTTAGGTAAAAGTAAATCCTCTAAGTACTGTCCATCAGTATGTAGGAAATGCTCGATGTATTTGACAGCTTTTAAGATTTCACTTACTTTATCAGAGTATTCATTCGATTCAAGAACACTCTTTTTCTAACTCAATCTCTTTACTCGTTCCAAAAGAGTTGGGTTGGAGTTGCATTAAAAATATTCTGCTATCTTATCCAAATTTGCAAAGGTAGGATAGCTTTTTTTGTTTTTTTCGTAATCAGAGATGGATTGTTTACCGATTCCTAAATCTTCAGCTAGTTGAGTTTGACTTACTCCTTTTTCTATGCGTAGTCGTGCCAAATTGGGTCCAAAAATTTTGAATAATAAAGGTCATGAGAAACTCCTATGTTGTATTTTTAAACTTATTTTATCACCTATAAACTTACAAATCAAGTTTTTTTAGTTGACTGATTTAAAATATTTTTTTATAAAATATATTTATAACTTATAAATAAGTTATAAATAATACAAAAAAATAGCTCGTAAGTTTAGGATTGGTGAGTGGGGGAAGAAGTTGAGGACGAGACTATGACTTATGACTATTCGAAGTCCTTGGAGCTAGAAATTGTGTGGACAAGGACAAGGGACGAGCCTGACGGGAAGTCAGGCGAAGTCCCTGCAGACTGCCGTCCAGACAATTTCTAGTAACAAAAAGCTGGCTATTCTAACAGCCAGCAAAAAGGTACACTTAGGGCAACGCCCAAAGAACGACGGGAACGAGCAAACGTTGATTTGACGGTGTTTCTGAGACCCTAAAAAAATCTAAAAAGAAAGGGGGACAATTTTTGTTGGTTTCTATACAAGATTTAAGAAGCATTCAAGAACGATGTGATGTAGGAGAATTAGTACAGCGGTTAGATGTCAGTATTGATAGATTAACGGTTATCTGGGATACAGACACTGGTTCCCTAAGACGAATTTTTCAAAAAAATCTGAAACAGGCAATAAGTACAAGAGTTGACTCATTTGAAATACATGATAACGTACGAGATGATGTCTTTACTTTAGTTAAAGTTTTTTTAATGAGTATGATTCAATCAATATTATATTTTTTTCCAATTATCCACTTATGGAAATGAACAATTGATTCGAATTGATTTTCAATCCTAATACTTTTAAAAAGAATTTGATGGAATGAAAGTATGGAGACAATTAATGTACTTTTGCTAGATTGAATTCATTGACGGTACGTTTGTCTCGTTTTGATTTGGCATTTGACATTTTCAACAGGCCTGAAATCGTTAATTTGCAACATATTAAAGGTGGTGTTACCCATAAGGTCTTCTACGGTAGAGGGGGCGAATTAGAGACGAAATATTGGGGTTCTAGCGGTAGTAATGTACAAGTTAGGTTATATGATAAGAATAAAGAAATCATTGCTCACAAGCGCGAAGAGAAGCTAGATTTGGCTGTAAATCCGTTTTTGGTGGAGACTAGAGTTCCAACTCAGAACCAAAGCGATTGGTGAGGAGATGGTCCAAGATATTATGAATCGACTTGATAATTTCGGATTTTATAAGCTAGAACATATTCGAGTGGATCAAAGAGCATTTACAATTATCTTTCTCAACAATCCTGAACTGTTATCATTGGCTTTTCCAAATTTAAAATCAGACAGCATCAAAAAGAAAAAAACAAGAGTCCGCAAACTATTGAGAGAAGAAACGAACCAATTTGCGGAAGAATTAAAAAGAAGTATTAATACAGAATCTCCCTAAATTAAATGCAGAATTTACAAACTACTTGTAGGCGAGTTTCTGAATTTAGAAAATAAATAAGGAGGATAACTATGGACAATAATTTAATTAGTAACAAAGAATTAATTGAAATGGGCTATCGCCCTCATACAGCGAAATGATATCATTCATCAGGCAAGAGAATTACTTGTATCACGAGGCTATACATTTTATAATCGCAAACGTTTGATGGTTGTTCCAAAAAAAGTGTTGTAAATGAGATTCTAGGAACAGAGGTGGCGTAATATGGCAAGTGTTCGTTATCGAAAGCGAGGAGATAGTAACTTTATGGACCTATGAAATTCGTAACGAAGGAAAAAAACTGTTGTTCATAATAGCGGTTTTTAAAACAAAAAAACTTGCAGAGTCAGAAGCTGAACCGATTCTGCAAGAACTTCGTTTAGGGAAAAGAATTTCTAGAGATATTTCTCTTGTCGATCTATATCAAGAATGGCTTGAACTAAAAATTCTACCGAGTAGTAGGTCGGAAGAGACAAAGAAAAAAATATCTTCTCCGTAAAAAAACACAATTGAAAGATTATTTGAAATAAAAAAAGTCACTCAAATTCGTGCGAGTGAATACCAAAGAATTATGAATAAGTATGGGCAGACAGTTGGTAGAAATTTTTCTTGGTAGATTGAATACTGGGATTCATCAGAGCATCCAAATGGCAATTGCAGACAAAGTTCTAATAGATGATTTTTACACAACATGTCGAGTTATTTTTCATCCAAAGAACAACAGATGACAGAAGAGAAATATTTACATACAGAAAAAGGACTATCTGGATTTACTTTTTAGCAGTAAAGAAAAAAATTTGATTACCAACGTTCAATTGTTCCTTATATCGTCTATTTTCTACTAAAAACAGGCATGAGGTTTGGAGAGTTAATGGCGTTAACTTGGAATGAAGTTGACTTTGACAGAGGACTGCTAAAAACATATAGGAGGTTTAATACCCTTTCTCATAAATTTGTCCCTCCAAAAAACAAAACGTCTATTCGGATGGTACCGATAGACGAAGAATGTATTAAGATATTACAAGTCCTAAAAATTGAACAAGAGAAAGCTAATAAAGAGCTAGGAATCAAGAATAGGTATAAAATGATTTTTCAGCATTATGGCTATATTCACTTGGTACCAGATATTGCAAGTGTCAATAAAGCTTTGAGTGTTCTTTTAAATGAATTAGATATTTATCCAATTATCACGACAAAAGGAGCACGTCATACCTATGGAAGCTACCTCTGGCACAAAGGATTTGACCTTGGAGTTATTGCAAAAATTCTAGGGCATAGAGATATTTCAATGTTAGTAGAAGTATATGGACACACTTTAGAAGAGAAAAATTTTTTTGAAGAATTTAATCAAATTAGAGATGTCTGGAAAGATTGCTCATAAAAAAATGTGGGGCAAATGATGGGGCAAATCAGTTATAGATAAGCAAAAAAAGCCTTATAAATCAAGGCTTTTTTTCCTGTCCATTACACACAAGATACAGTTTACCAAATTCTAAAAGTAAAAGAAATTTATAGCAAAAAGTTTGTGTCTATTCTTTTTGAGATAGTAAAAATACATCAAAAACGGAAATGTAAAAACAAGACTAAACAATTTACTTGCTCAGCCTTGACATCTACTAAAATTTCTGATAGTATTAATCTTACTGATAAACAAGCACCAATTGTTTATCTTTATGAGAGGTACGTTGCTGCGTGCCTCTTTTTTTATTGACAAGATTATTATACAATATTTGTCGCTATAAGTCAATAGTTTACTGATTTTATGGCATCTTATCTATTAATTTTTTCCTACAAAACGTTGTTTATCTCTCTGTTTTCGGCCTTTCCAAGAAGCATTTACAATTGTTCCTAAACTCCTTGGAGCTTGATCAATTTTTCGTACTTTTTGCACTGCTCATTCCCTCTGAGTGGTATTTTTCATATTCATTTCTCCAATTACCAAAAAATAAATCTCGGAGTTCTTGATTGTAAGACAACAAAATAAGATGGGACATAGCATCTGCATGGTTTAATGACCAATACATCCCTCTATTTTTCATCCGGTAACTGATTTTTACGATGCTGACTTTCCATAATTCCTAGACTTGCTGTATCAAGCATCCTCTGTTCAGGTGGTTGCGTATATTTAAAATTTCCAAGTATTCTATTTTTAAAAATTGTAAAATTATCAATCTTCTTTTTCATTCTGATTAAGTAACACTAATGACTCTAGAGTATCAATAGCTGTTTTTCAACTTCTTCTTACAATGGCTATCTATAGCTTTCATAAATTGATCTAGTAGCTCTACTGAATAAGGTTTGACCAACTTTTTTATTTCTTTGTTTAGATGGTATCTATCCCAAAAATGTTGATGGTGCTTAATTCCTAGATCATTCGATATCTCTTTAAAAAGATGTGGAGTATATCCATGACCCATATCTGAATTTGTCACAAGTATAGTATCTGACGTAATTTTTAAAATGATTATAAATATAATCTACTACTCTTTTCCTTGCTATTCGATTATTGGGAGACACAATTTCCACCTTATTTTTTTAAAATTTTTCCTCTTTCCATACTCCTCCGTTCCGGTATGAATGACAAAATGAGATAATTCTTTATTCTGTTGTTCTTTTTCTCTTCCACTGACCTTTATCCATACACCATCTCCTTCAAGATAAATGATAGGTGCCTCAATTTTCTTGACAACTACTTCATCACTATAGTAACGATAATCTTCTTTTTCATTTAACAACTGACTTGCTAGTTTAATTGCTTTTTAACACCGTGTCTTTTAGTAATATAAACCTGGTACATCAGTTCAATAACTTCCACAACTTTTCGATACGGTAACATTGTAGCTAGTTTAGTGATCTGATACAGCAATTCTTTGGAATAAGCAATACGTTTCTCCAAACCTAACTTTTCATCTACTGGAATCCTACATTTCCCATTCTTATACCATCGCCTTCTTGAAAAAGTTACCTGGCCAAACGTAAAAGTAACAGTTCTCTCAGCATAGTTTACAAATTTGTAGCCTCTAGCTCTCATTGTGGGAGCAATATAGTTGTCATAGTCACTTACAAATTTATGAAATCCTTGTAGATTTTTCTCTTTAAATTTCTCACAAATTCTCTTTCATCAATAATTTTTTTGTATCCAAAATAAAAACACTCCCAACTAAAAATCATAATAAAAAGTATAAAGATTTTTAGTTCGAGAGTTCAAATGTTTTTGTCAGCAAACATAAAAGCCTGGTATTAAACCAGACTTAAAAGTAGTTAACCGTAGTATCATCTCATAACTAATATGACTCATTTTAACAACAAAAAGCAATGAGTTAAAAATTATTGTAGAATACAAATATGATTATAATTATATTTATAA
>BNJT01002396.1_pt1 | contig 15116 bp, 24 predicted proteins | sample 8540491 | NCBI WGS metagenome assembly BNJT01 (sample SAMD00202455, study PRJDB9452) | human saliva metagenome | host: Homo sapiens
GGCTATAGATTTTATGTAGACACTATAGATATTTAATTATTTAAATTTTAAAAAAATCAACTTGTGAAAATTGCTTTACAAGTTGATTTTTATTTGTATATAAATATGATAAAAAAATTTGAAAAAATAGCGATTTTATCGTATAATATAAGGATGTAGATTTATATTTTAAGACTGGAGGAAGATTATGGAAATAGAACAGGTTATAAAAAAATTTCACAACTCTATGATTTTTTTACTCTGACTTACTTAGTGATAAACAAAAACAATATTTAAATGATTATTATTTTTAATGACTTATCACTTACAGAGATATCTGAAAATTATAATATTTCAAAACAAGCTGTATCAAATAATATTAAAAAGAACAGTACTAGAATTGGAAACAGTTTGAAGAAAAGTTAAATTTAATTAAATTAAAACAATCAGAGATTGTTTTTACTAAATGAGATAAAAATCAACAAATAATGCAGAAGTATTAACATATGTTGATGAATTGATAAAATTAGAAAATTAGGAGAATCTTGTATGGCATTTGAAAAATCTATCAGAAAGATTACAGAATACAATAGCAAAACTTACAGGAAAAGGTAAAGTTTCTGAAGCTGATGTTAAGGAAATGATGAGAGAAGTTAGGTTGGCATTACTAGAAGCCGATGTTAACTTTAAAAGTAGTAAAAAGAATTTGTTAAAAAAATTAGTGAAAGAGCAGTAGGAACTGAAGTTATGAAATCATTAACTCCTGCTCAACAAATTGTTAAAATAGTTAATGAAGAACTTGTTGAATTATTAGGTGGGTCTAATGTTGAACTTAACCAAGGTGGAAAAATTACCACTGTAATGATGGTTGGTCTTCAAGGGGCTGGGAAAACAACAACAGCAGGTAAATTAGCTCTTAAAGTTAAGAAAACTATGAAGAAAAAACCGCTTCTTATTGCAGCTGACGTTTATAGACCAGCAGCAGTTCAACAATTAAAAACATTAGGAAAACAACTTGATATAGAAGTTTTCTATATTGATAAAGATCCTGTAGATATTGTTAAAGAAGGATTAGCATTTGCTAAAGAAAATTACTTTAACTATGTAATTATTGATACTGCTGGACGTCTTCACATCGATGAATTACTAATGGATGAATTAAAAGATATTAAAGCGGCAACAACGCCAGATGAGATCTTACTTGTTATTGATGCAATGATTGGACAAGAAGCTGTTAATATTGCGAGTTCATTTGATGAACAATTAGATATTACTGGACTGGTTCTAACAAAACTTGATGGTGATACACGTGGTGGTGCGGCTTTATCTATTAAATCTATCACTGGTAAGCCAATTAAGTTAGTTGGTATGGGTGAGAAGATGAATGACCTGGAGATATTCCATCCAGAACGTATGGCTTCTCGTATTTTAGGTATGGGTGATGTGCTTACTTTAATAGAAAAAGCTCAAGCTTCTATCGATGAAGATGAAGCTAAAAAAATGCAAGAAAAAATTCTTAATCAAAGTTTTACTTTCGAAGACTTTTTAACACAACTTGAACAAGTGAAAAAACTTGGTAGTTTAAAAGATATTCTAGGAATGATCCCTGGAATGGGTAAACTAAAGAATATGAATTTAGATGCTGTAGATGAAAAACAATTTGTTTATATCGAAGCTATTATTAAATCTATGACTATTGAAGAAAGACAAAATCCAGATATCATTAATGTACCACGTAGAAAGCGTATTGCACAAGGTAGCGGACGACCTATTAGTGAAGTACACAAACTAATTAAGCAATTTGAAGAAATGAGAAAAATGATGAAACAGTTTGGTGGACTTATGAATGATAAATCTAAGAGAAAGGGTCTAGGAAGAATGTTTGGTGGCAAACTTCCATTTTAATAAATTATGAATAATATAGTTTTATTTCAACCAGAGATTCCAGCTAATACAGGTAATATCGCACGTACATGTGTTGGTACTAATACAAGATTACACTTAATAAGACCATTAGGATTTTCAATTGATGACAAGCATGTTAAACGTGCTGGTTTAGATTATTGGGAACATTTAGATTTAGTTGTATGGGATAGTTTTGATGAATTTCTTGATGCAACCAATGATAAACATTATTATCTAATAACTAAATTTGGTAAAAAAAATTATTGCGACTTTGATTTCTCAAATGTTGATGATGAAGAAATATATTTCATCTTTGGAAGAGAAACTAAAGGATTGCCTAAAGAATTCCGAGAAAAATATAGTGAGCAAGCATTACGTATCCCTATGAGTGAAAAATGTTCGTTCATTGAATTTATCAAATACTGCTGCCTTAGTTATTTACGAAGCTTTAAGACAACAGAATTTCAATAAACTAAAATAGTAAGTTTGAGGAAGATTTGCGAGAATATCGCAAATTATCTAAACTGTATTAAAATTTTAAAGGAGAACAACATGACATTTGTTGATATTATAGATGATAATAACTTAGTAGAAGATAGCACCAAAGATATGTTATTAAAATTGTTAGAATGTGCTGCAGAGTATGAAAATATTGATACTGAGATTACTGAGATGTCATTATCTTTTTGTAGGTAAAGAAGAAAATTCAAGAAATTAATCGTGATTATAGAGGAAAAAGATGTTCCTACTGATGTTATTTCTTTTGCATTAAATGATGAAGTAGAGGACGAGATTGATATTATTGGACTTGAAGATGAAATTAATTCTATTGGTGATGTTATTATCTGTGTAGATATTGCTCATGAACAAGCAAAAGAATATGAACACAGTTTCGATAGAGAGATTGGTTTCTTGGCAGTACATGGATTTTTACATCTACTTGGTTATGATCATATGACTGAAGAAGATGAAAAAGAAATGTTTGGAAAACAAGATGAAATTTTAGAAAAATTTGGTTTAAGGAGATAAGCATGTTTGAAGAACAAATTAAAACTGGATTTGTCACTATTATCGGTCGTCCTAATGCTGGTAAATCTACGTTATTAAATAATATATTACAACAAAAAATTGCAATCATGTCAGATAAACCACAAACTACGAGAAATATTATTAATGGTGTGTATACTGATAATGATTCACAAATTGTTTTTATTGATACTCCTGGAATCCACAAGCCAAAGCATAGGCTTGGAGATTATATGATGAAACTTGCAAGTAGTGCAATTCAAGAATCAGAAATAGTTTATTTAATTATAAATGCAAGTGAGAAGTTTGGACACGGAGATCAACACTTAATAAATATTGTTAAAGAATTAAAAAGTACCTACATTTTTTTATTAATTAACAAAATAGATTTAATTTCACCGGAGCAATTAATTCAAATCATAGAATTTTTATAAAGATTTATATGATTTTTGTGGAAATAGTTCCAATTTCTGCTCTTAAATCAATAAATGTTGAGAATTTACTAAATACAACTAAAAAATACTTGCAACCAAGTTTTAAAATGTATCCCGATGATGTAATTACAGACTCACCTGAGTATTTTGTAATTTCTGAATTCATTAGAGAAAAGGTATTGCAACTAACAGAACAAGAAATTCCACATTCTATTGCTGTTGTTATCGATAGAATTGAAAAAGCAACCGGTAAGAAAAAAATATCATCGCTACTATAGTTGTTGAGAGAAAATCTCAAAAAAAGGGATGATTATTGGTAAACAAGGCAAGATGATCAAGGAAATCGGTTCAAGAGCAAGAAAAAGATATTGAGGTTCTTCTAGGTGAAAAAAAGTATTCTTAGAGTTATGGGTAAAAGTTATTGATAATTGGAGATCAAAACCAAATCAAATTCGTGATTTAGGGTTATAGGGATGATATCTTTGACTAATAGAAATTATATAAATGGTATTATAATAAAAAAATACGCTATAAAGATTACCATGAAATTTTTGCAAGTTTTGACTGAGCAAGGATATATAGAAAGTTTTTTTATGAAAATGTACATAAAAGTAAAAAAATAAAATAAAAAGTTAGTACACCATACGAAGTAAGTATTAACTTTTTTTCCCTACAAATGGTATGAATAAAATAACAATTTTTAGAAGTTGAAAATACATATACGAATATAGTTTATGATATATTAAAGCATAGTTATGTTTCAAATATATTGGAATATACATATTTGATTAATGATAACTCGTTTAATATCTACAAACTGTTAAAAACTTTGTTTAAAGTATATAGAAGAAGATGTATCTGAAAAAGTTGGTTGCAATCTACTTTTTTTAACAAAAAAATTTTAAAAAGAACAAGGTTTTATGTTTAAATATCAAAAAAACCGATTATGAGTATGTAGGGTATAGTTTCCAAAAAAACAGTTTTTGTTGATAAATTTAATACAGATTACAGTATTTACGGATTAACTGATAGACTTGTAAAACTTATATACTATTTATCAGTTAAAAAAATATTGATTTTTTTGGAAACTTTAGATATAGAAAGTAAAGATTTAATAAGACTCTTTTTCATTTTTTTAATGTGTTATTTAAAGAATTTATTGGAGTTGAAACGAAATCATTTAAAAAAATACTAGAACTTGAGGAAATACTAGGTTCCAAGTAGAAAGAGGCTATAGATGAATAACGCAATAGGCGTATTTGATAGTGGAGTAGGGGGATTAACTGTTGCTAGAGAGATAATGAGACAGTTACCTAATGAAACTATTTATTATTTCGGTGATGTAAAAAACTGCCCATATGGTGATAAAACTAAAGAAGAGATAATTAGATATACGGATAGAGCTGTGAAGTTTTTTTAATTGATAAAGGTGTTAAAATGATAGTTTTAGCTTGTAATACAGCAACTGCTGCAGCTCTTGATTATCTTCAAGATAAATACAATATTCCAATAATTGGTGTAGTACAACCAGGAGCAAGAAGAGCAATTCAAGCTACTGAAAATAATAAAGTACTAGTTTTAGGAACAAAATTTACAGCTAATTCTAAAGTATATGATATTGAAATTGAAAAATATAAACTCTGATATTTTTAGTATTTGACAAAGCTTGTCCTGCTTTTGTACCTTTTATAGAATCAGAAGGCAATTTAAATAAAGAAGCTACAAAAAATATACTAAAAGATACATTAAGTAACACGAGTAATCTTGGTATTGATACTGTAGTTTTGGGTTGTACTCATTATCCAATATTAAAAAAAGATATAGAAGAATACTATGGTAATACTATTAAGGTGATTTCTTCAGGAAGAGAAGCAGCCCGTGAGGTTAGTACTGTTTTAGGTTACGCTAAGTTACATCAGAAAAAAATTGAATAAAAAAAGAACATAAATTTTATATCTCTGAAGCTAGCGAAAACTTTAATAATATAGCTTCTAAAATGGCTTAACAAAGAAATTACTGCAGAAGTCGTTAAAATATAGGAGAAATATAATGAAAAAAACTAATATTAGCATCTAACAATGCACATAAAGTTGAAGAAATAAAAAAAGTATATTAGATGATTATACAATTTTAACTCTAAAAGATATTAATTTTAATCAGGAAATTATAGAAGATGGATCAACATTTGAGGAGAATGCATTAATTAAAGCACGTACAATTAGTCAATTTTCTGGAAAAACAGCTATTGCAGATGATAGCGGACTAAGTGTAGAGCTTTTGGATGGTAGACCTGGTGTTTATTCAGCCAGATACTCTAAAGAACAAACAGATGAAAAAAACATTGAAAAAGTACTTATGGAACTAAATGGTAAAAAATCAAAAGCAAAATTTGTATCTGTTATTGCACTTGTTACCCCTGATGGAACAGAGCATACTTTTAGAGGAGAGTGTCACGGAGAAATTATTTTTGAAAAGCGTGGTAATAACGGTTTTGGATACGATCCTATATTTTATGTTCCAACATTAAATAAGACATTTGCAGAGTTAACTCCTGAACAAAAAAATAGTATCAGTCACAGAAAACAATCATTAGAAAAATTTTCTCAATTTTTGAAAGAAGAAAATAATGAAAACTAGAATAATCCGTGAAGATTGCATTGCGTGTGGAAATTGCAATGCTATCTGTCCCGATATATATGATTATGATGAAGATGGAATTGCATATTGTGTAATCGATGATAATACAATGGTAGAAGAAGTTCCAGAAAAATATAGAAGTTTGGTTCTTGAAGCAAAAGATAATTGCCCGACTGAGGCAGTTTATGTGGAGGAAGACTAGAAAGGAGAGAAGATTGAGTACAAAAAACGAAAAACAACTAAAAATAGTAAAAAGTAAAAAAACAACATCTAAATCTAGTAATAAAAGCTACGAAAAAGAAAAAAATCCTCCGAAAAGTATTATTCCGGTGTTAACTAAAGAGACTTATAGAGGATTATATTTTTGTTGTTTCTGTTCTTATTGTAATTTTGTCTGTCTTGCAGATGGGCTTTATAGGAAGATTTTTTTGATTCTCTCTTTAAATATATGTTTGGTAGTTTCAGCTATATACTTTATATTATTATAGTGGCTACACCAATTTATTATATTATGAATAAAAAAATCAAGACACCAGTTATTGTAGTGACTATTTTAGTATTAATTGATTTCTTATTTCAACTTATATTAGTAGGTAATACTGAAGTTACACATATTAATTTTATAGATATATATAATAATAAAGTTTCAACATATGGTGGTGGGATAATATCTTACTTTCCTGTTAAATTTTTTTAATTTATTTATTATCATATTACGGTTCTTTACTTGTAATAATATCAGCAATTATAACATTTGTATTTCTATATTTTAATATAAATCATAGAACAATGGTTTTTAAAAATTAAAACATCACATAAGTAATGCATTTGATAAGAATGAATATGTTGAAGACCATTATGATGAACTAGATGACGAAATACTTGATAATTACGATTATGCAATTGATAATAAAGAAAAATTCAAATGAACAAAGATATAATAATATTAAAGATAAAGACTTAGTAGTTGATATCAGAGAATTCAAAGAAGAAATAGTACCAGAAGAAGAGATAGTTCATCGAGTAACAAGAAAACAACGTAAGATTCAAGATACAACTACATTTGAAGATAAAGAAGAGTCACTAAGCGAAGAACTATTAGAGGAATCATATGATAATTATCAGCTTCCTCCAATCACTTTACTTAATAGCCCAGTTAAGAAACAAACTATTACAAAAAGTGATGTTGTGGAGAAATCAAAAATCTTACAAAGTACTTTTAATAATTTTGGAATTGAAGTGAAAATTGTTAAAGCAATAGTAGGTCCTTCTATCACGCAATTTCAAATATTACCAACACTGAGTACAAAAAGTAAGCAAAATTGTTAATTTAAGTAATGATATAGCACTAAATCTTGCAGCTAAAGATGTTCGTATAGAAGCTCCTATTCCTGGTAAATCATTAATTGGTATTGAAATCCCAAATACTGTAAATGAATTAGTGACGATGAAGGAAGTATTTGTAAATGATGAAGATAATTCACCTTTATCAGTTGCTTTAGGGAAAGATGTATCAGGTGAGTCAATTTTTACAAGAATTGATAAAACACCACACTTACTAATAGCAGGGTCTACAGGTAGTGGTAAGTCTGTTTGTGTAAATACAATTATAACAAGTATATTATTAAAGAATAAACCTGATAAAGTAAAACTAATAATGATAGACCCTAAAATGGTAGAATTATCAATTTATGATGGAATTCCACATTTACTAACGTCTGTTGTAACAGATCCAATAAAAGCTGCAGATGTATTACATAAAGTAGTTTTAGAAATGGAAAACAGATATAGAGAGTTTGCACGTGCTCGTGTTAGAAATATGGAAGGTTATAATAAGATAGCTGCAAAAGATCCAGATTATAAAGAATTGCCGTATATAGTAGTAATTATTGATGAGTTAGCAGACTTAATGATGGTATCATCTAAAGAAGTAGAGGAATCAATAGCTCGTATAGCTCAAAAAGCTCGTGCTGCTGGAATACACATGATAATAGCTACACAAAGACCATCTGTTGATGTTATAACAGGAGTTATAAAAACTAATATCCCATCAAGGATTGCATTTGCAGTAAGTTCAAGTATTGACTCAAGAACGATATTAGATAAGTCTGGTGCTGAAACATTACTTGGAAAAGGGGATATGCTTTATTTATCTGCTGATTCAAGTAAACCCGTACGTATTCAAGGAGCCTTCCTTTCAGATGAGGAAGTAGAAAAAGTGGTTGATTATGTTAAAAGCCAATCTGAGGCTCAATATGATCCCAATATGACACCAAGTGAAGTAAATTCGCAAGGTGGAGGCTCTTCAGGTGATGATGTTGATCCGTTATACAAAGAAGTATTATTATTTATTGCCAAAACTCAAAAAGCTTCAGCTTCATTGTTACAAAGAAGATTTAAAATTGGCTATAATAGAGCTGCTAGGATAATTGATATGCTTGAGGAAGATGGATATATTGGACCTGTAGATGGAAGTAAACCTAGAAAAGTATTTCTAGAAAAGGAATACGCAGAAGATTATGAATAATATAGTTTACATAAAGAATATTATGTAAACTAACAAATATTTTAAGTGAGGTATAATAAATTGAGAAAAAAACAATAAGGTATTACTTGGTTTACTAATAGTTGTACTATTAACTGTTATTGGACTATCAGCTTATGCGTACCAAAAAAACAAAAGGCATTAAATAATGTTAAACCAAAAGTTATAGAAACTAAGAAAGATGAATCTAAATTTGAAAAAAATTATTAAAAGAATCTTCTAGTAATTTTTAAAAAAAGAAAAATGATTTAAATAAAAAAATCGAAAATCTTAAAAATCACTTTTTAAGTCAGAAAGAAAAATATTTCAAAAAGAAAATAAAGATAAATTAACTAGTGATTATAATAATTTAGTTAGAGAAATGAGAGATAAAATTCAAAAGTAATTTAAAAAGATAAAAATAGGTTCATTAATAATAACTAATGATGATAAAAAAATAATACAGAAAAAAATTGCTAGCGTAAAAAAAGAACTTACTGAATTACAAGCTCTAGTAGAAAAAGAAAAAAAGAAACTGTTTTTTTGAAAAAAATGAAGAATTTGATGAAATTTTTTTAAATTAATCAAATCAAATCTTTCTACTACTGAAGTAATACAAACTTCTACACCTGCTAATAATACGAACGAACAGGTTCAACATAACGAAGTTGTTGAAGTGCCAGCTACTCAAAGTTCAAGTCAAAGTTCAAGAGGAACTAGTACTTATACTCCTCCTAGAGTGCAGAATAATCCAACGACTAATGCTAGTCCGCAAGTAGCTCCAAATAATACTGAGACGTCAACTGTTTTTATCACCATCAGAACCAAGTACTTCTGAAACAACAGGAACAAGTGAATAAATTTTTTAAAAAAACAGGATAATAAACAACATTATCCTGTTTTTTTATTATTGTAGCATATTACAGAATATGGTATAATTATAATGAATTTAAATTTATGCAAGAAGGGTAAGTAAAAAAATAATGAATCTACCAAATAAAAATAACATTATTTAGAACAATATTAATACCTATATTTATAGTATTTTTTTATTAATAAATATGGGAGGAAGTATCTCTATTCTAGGTGGTCGAAATATAACCCTTAATATTTTTATAGCAGCATTAATTTTTATGTTTGCATCATTCACAGATTTTATAGATGGATATTTAGCTAGAAAGTATAATCTAGTAACTAATATGGGGAAATTCTTAGATCCATTAGCAGATAAGTTACTAGTTGGAAGTGCCTTTATTGTAATGGTTGAACTAGGATTAATGCACAGTTGGATGGTAGTAGTTGTAATAGCAAGAGAATTTGCAGTTACAGGACTTAGACTTTTGGCTGTAGAAAAAGGTGAAGTAATTCCTGCAGGGATACTTGGTAAATTAAAAACAATTAGTCAGTTAATTGCTATAATCCTAATTTTATTAGGAAATCCTATATTTAATACACTTGGTTTTAATTTAGACTATATTCTACTATGGATTTCTGTAATATTGACTATTTTTATCAGGATTAGAGTACTTTAAGAATTCATTACATGTATTTAAATAATGTTAGTGATAGGATTTACCTATCCTAACATTTTTTTATTTTTTGAGAGGTTATAAATGAAAAAAATATTAAAAGATGAGGATTTTTAAAAGAAAATTTCCCTATAAAACTTGTTAAACATAACAAGGAATGGGTAACTTGGTATGAAGACGAAAAAAACAAATTTACTAGCTAAACTTGAACAATATAAAGTAAGTTTATATCACATAGGAAGTACAGCAATATCAAATATATATTCAAAGAATATAATAGATATAATTTTAGAAATCTATAAAAAGTGATGATTTTTGATAGTATAATTGATATTTTGAATGTAGAATGGGAACTACGTTGGAAAGAAGATAATAAAGCCTTTCTAGTTAAAGGTTATGGTGATAATGGTTTTCAAGATAAAGTCTACCATCTTCATGTAAGAAAAAGGTGATATTGAAGAAGTTAAGTTTAGAGATATTTTTAATAGAAAATCGAAAAAAATAGCAAAACAATATGAAAGATTAAAATTAGATTTAGAACTAACATATAAGTACGATAGAGAAGGATATACTGCCGGCAAAAACAAAATTTATAAAAGACATTATAAAAGAGTGTAGTTTACATAAATAAAATTATGTAAACTACACTCTTTATTTTACTTCTTTTTATTGAAGTATTTAAATAAACCTTGAATTGCAACTATTGACCAAACACCTTCTAGTAAAACAAATCCCCATTGTTTACCAATGAATGCATCTATTCCAAGAATTAAAGCACCGATGGCGTTTAATAACAAATAGTTAAGTGAAGTAGTTTTAAGTTTTCCTAATTGGCTAAATACAAATCCAATAAGAATTAATAGTGATCCTAAAACTTGAATAATAATCCCCATTTTTACCTCCATAATTTTTAATAACTTTTATATTGTACCTTAATAGGAGATATATTGCAATACTAATCATCTAATTTTTCGATTGATTTCTTAATAATTTTTTTAGATTCGTTAATGTATAACATTGATGTGTCACTATTAGAGTGTCCCATTTGTGTCATAATGATTGGAATATTACCGTTCGTTTTTAATGCTAATTTAGTCCCATAACTATGTCTTAGTTTATGTGGTGACATAGGAACGTTAAATGCATCGGTGTATTTCATAACCAGTTTTTGAATGGCTCTTATTGATAAGCCAGTTTTGTTTTTACTAATGAAGATATAGTCCTCTCTATTGAGTTTAAAAGGTAGTGACGTTATGTACTCATTAAGTCTATCTAATGCTGATTTAGTAATTATAACTGTGTCTACTTTATTACCTTTTCTAATGACGTTTATCTCACTATTTAGAAAATCTATATCTTTAACCTTTAAATTAGCAAGTTCATTAACTCGAATACCACTTTTTAAAAATAGTGTTAGTATCGCAAGATCACGTGCTTTATCACGTAAAAAGAAAGTTTTTCCATGTTTTGATAGAGTTTTTTCATACTCAAATTCAACATATTGTAAGAATTCTTCGTCTTGAGAGTCTAAAAATATCTTTTCCGATATTTTCTTTGACCTAGATGATAAAGTTTCTTTTACACGATTAATAGGTATCTTAAGCATTACATTACGCTCAAAATAAGCTCGTCCTTGTTCATTTTCACTTGTAACGGTAAGGAATTTATATAATGACCTCATAGCAGCCTTATAATTATTAACAGTTGTTTGACTACGATATTTACCATTAACTTGTTCACGAGAAAGAGATTTAAAAATAACTTTCCATTTCTTTTTTTGATATATTTTCTAAAGTAGAAAGCTGAACATTTTTTATGTTTTCAGCATCTGAAATTGTTTCTCTTATAGTCCAGTTTAGAAAATTCTTATACGTTTCTAAGTATCTATGTAATGTAAGTGGTGATAAATTATCGTAATACGTGTCGATAAAGTCTTCTATATAATCTGGAAATTCAGGAAGTATTTTTATTTATTTTTTTGTTTATAATAATCACGTTGATTCATTGGTATTACTACATTCTCCTAAAGTTTATTAATTATACATATAATATGTATTATACGAACAAATATATTATATCATATTTATTAGTTTCATTCAATATACTTCAATCCCTTTATTTTTGATATATTATTGAAAATTGATTTTTTTCGATTTTTTTAAATTATATATTTTTTTCTTTATATATGATTTCTACTCAATATTATTGACTATATTTTTTTGTAAATGTCAATATAAAAATGTACAAAAAGTGACAAAAATAAAAATGTACAATTATTCAAAACTAACATGATCTTTTTAGTCGATAAGAATTACCTATAATAGGTACTACATGGGCATGATGAAGCAGTCTATCAAGTATAGCTGAAGCCACTTTGTCATCACTAAATAATGTAGCCCATTCAGAAAATGGAATATTAGATGTGGCTATTATGCTCTTCTTTTCATAACGTCGGTCTATTAGTTGGAATAATAACCGCTCATCACCTTTTTCTAAAGGTAAATAACCAATTTCATCTATAATCAATAATCTATACTTTGAATAGTGTTTTTAATCGCTGCTCTAGCCTATTTTCAGCTAGAGCGGCTTTTAAGTTTGCTATTAAATCATGACATTTTATAAAATATGTTGAATACCTGGAACTAGCTGCTAATCTTCCAATCGCTGTTGCTAAATGAGTCTTTCCAACACCACTATTACCTATAAATATTAAATTTTTTATTGTTTTCTATAAAATTTAAACTAGCTAAGTTCCTTATTTCTAATTCATTTATATCAGAATTGAATGAAAAAAATCAAAAATCATCTAATGATCTCATTATAAGGGAAATTAGCTACTTTAATCATAGATTCTTTTTACATTTTGCTTTTTTCACATCTACTTCATAATCTGTTAGTTTCAATAGAATATCTATTACCGACATTGTTCTATTTTTGAGTTAGTTCTATTATCTCATCTAGTCTGTGGTTGAATTGCTTTTAAATTAAGATATTCTAAATTCTCTTTTAATCTAGTATAATTAGATTCTATTTGTTATCATTGAATCGTTCTCCTATTATCGCTAGATTTCTTTTAGTTTGTTCTTTTAATCTTTTTCTCATCTATATCATTCCAAGTGTGTTTAACAAATTGCTCATAATGAGCTTCTTTATAATTTAATTTTTCACTTAATAAATGACTTACTACCAATTTCATGTTATCATATAGGTATAAATAATTATCTTCTACTTGTAGATTTAGTTTCTTACCTATATATTCAATTGGTACTGAATATTGATTGGACTTGTAAGAAATCATTGCTTGTTTATTTACTTTTTACTTGTAGGGTTGTTATTTTATAGCGATTCCTTATTTTTCTCATGTGGTAATGGTAGTAAGGAATCTTTTTTTCTTTTGTAAGCTGATTATTGGAATCTCTCTTGTTGTTTGATGCACTTGTAGGTTCCATCTCATCATTATTTTATTCACCAATTCTACTAATTCTGTATAATCTAACTTACCATTATAAGCATATATTTCATCTAGTAATTTTTACTATATTTTTCTACTTTACCTTTTTGTTTGTGGTCTGTATGCTACACATGGTTTCAATTCAAATCCCATCTCTTTTGCATATTCTTGAAACTTTTATATTAATTACTCCAGATGTCTTAACAGTTCGCGCTTTATCCATTGTAGTTTTTCATATTATCACATACAATTACTTTTTGGAACTCCTTCAATGTGTTCTAAGCATTCAGTTATACATGAAATTAAGACATCTTGACTTCTTGAAAGTGTTACATGAAATATTTTTATACCTTGAGTATGATAAAACCATACAAAAATACATTTAAAGACAATTTTTTTCTCCATATTTAGTTGTGAATTTTTACATCTTCTTTCCAATCTATTTGAGCTTGTTCTCCGGGAATAGTTTCTACTCTGAGTATAGCTTTAGAACTCTTATGTGATTTGTTTTTTAAAATAATCATTGTATTTTTGAATTCTTTAATAAATAGGCTCTAAATGCAGAATAGCTGATATTCAATTCTGTTTGGTCTACCAAATATTGCCAAAAGTATTCTTTTTTGATTTGAATATTTGTATAGATTCTCCTCCTAATAATTTATCTAATAGATCAGTGTATTCATCGATTTTTTTGATGGCTTATTTCTTGTTTGTTTTGTTTTTTTCCTTGATAATAATGTCTTTTTTTATTGTACGTCTATCTTTCTTTAAAAACTCTAGCTAATTCACTAAAGTTAGGTTTCAAATTAAACACCTCCATTTGTTCTCGTAGATTTTCTAAGTCTGATAGTTGAGTTATTTTTTTATATTTTTTTGTTTATTTTTAGGTTTAAGTACATATATTTCTCTCTTTCTTTATTATATGCACTATTATAACCTATTTGTACATTTTTTTATTTTGTCAAAAACTGTACATTCTTATTTTTATCATTCTCATATTTTTTTAATGTAATCTGTATTTTAAATTCTTTGAAAAATGACCTATTTAAACGCCATATAAGCGTCGTAAAAAAATTTTTTTAATACAATTCTCCAAAAACGATTAAAAAAACCTCTTAGAATTGATTTAAAAGCCTAATTTATCATTTTGACATGATTTAGCTTATATTTTTTTATTGATTTTATACATTTTTTTCGTTAATATATCGTAAAAAAAGCTATCTAAGTTTCCTTAGATAGCTTAAAGTTTATCGCTTGATTATACACGCTCAACTTTTCCAGATTTTAAAGCTCTAGCAGAAACCCAAACTTTTTTAGGTTGTCCGTCTACTAAAATTGTTACTTTTTGTAGATTAGCTTTGAATTTTCTTTTTATTTGCGTTCATTGCGTGTGAACGAGTATTTCCTGAACGTGCTTTTACGTCCAGTAACGTAACAAACTTTTGCCATGAATTTATCCTCCTTTTGGAAATAGTTTATTCATAACATTTACTACATACACAAGTATTAATATAACATACATTAACATAAATATCAAGCAAAAAACTAATATAATTTTTAAAAAATTTATGTAATCGAAGTCATAATTAATATTATGAAAAAAATGCTACGATAGAAGCCACTGTTGTTCC
>BNJT01002255.1_pt1 | contig 15030 bp, 15 predicted proteins | sample 8540491 | NCBI WGS metagenome assembly BNJT01 (sample SAMD00202455, study PRJDB9452) | human saliva metagenome | host: Homo sapiens
ATGATTGGATTTATCGATCAGGCTTCAATTGAAGGGAAAGCTGTATTTACTGTATGGCCTCTAAAACAGAATCGGTGGTCTTAAAAGATTACTCAAATTTATATTATTAATAAAAAGGTGATTACGGATATCGTAATCACCTTTTTGTGATCTTTACACGAATATGGTAAAATTAGAATAGAGGAGGTGGGTTCATGACTGATATTTCTTTAAAGAATGTTTCGTTTTCTTTACTATGGTAGTCTAAGACCTATTTTTTTAATCAGATAAATTTATCTTTTGATACAAATTGGAAAAATAGGTTTGATTGGAAGAAATGGAATCGGTAAAAACAACCTTATTAAAAAAATGATAACGAAGGAATTAGAATATACAGGTGTCATTACAAATAGCACTACATGCTGTTATTTTTCCTCCAATAATTAATAACCATGATTTAACGTGTTTGGAAATATATAGACAAAAGTAGCACAGAAGAAGAATGGAAATTTATAAGAGAGCTTAGTCTTTTAGGTTTAGATTTCAGCGTTTTGGATCAGCCTTTATCTTTATTATCTCCTGGAGAACGTATGAAAGTTCTTCTTGGAATTCTGTTTACAAAGGAAGATGCTTTTGTATTAATTGATGAACCTACGAATCATCTTGATTCCTTAGGAAGAAAGGTTGTTAGCGAATATCTTCGGCAAAAAAGACAGGGATTTATGGTTATTTCACACGATCGTGAATTTTTAGATGGATGTATCGATCATGTATTGTCCATTAATCGCAATAGTATAGAAATCCAAAGTGGAAATTACAGTACTTGGTATCAAAAATAAATTCCAAAAAATCAACTAGAATTTAATGAAAATCAAAAAAATTAATGAAAGAAATTAGCCGATTAAAGGATGCTTCGAAGGAAACCAAACAATGGTCCGATCGAATTGAAAACACTAAAAATGGGCATAAAATATCGGGAATTAAACCAGATAAGGGATATATTGGGCATCAATCCGCAAAAAAATGATGAAAAATCAAAGAATCTTATAAAACGGCAAGAAAAAAACTAATTGAAGAGAAAGAACGCCTACTAAAAAGATATAGAGATTCAGGAAAACTTGTTTTTGCACCCATTGACTTTATCCTAAGAAGGAATTCATAAAAGTGAATCATCTTTCTTTTAATTATGGAGATAAAAAAATATTCTTCAAGATCTTTCTTTTGTGATAAGAAGAGGGATAGAATATCGATTAATGGATCAAATGGCTCAGGGAAAAAAAGTACATTGTTCAAATGTTTGATTGGTAAACTAGAAGTGGAGTCCTCTATGATTTTAAAGCCAAAAGATCTAAAAATTTCCTATGTTCCTCAGGAGATTAAAAAAATTTAAAAGGAAGCTTTTAAAGAATATATTCGTTCAAAAAGGAAATCGATGAGACACTCTGTAGAACTCTATTGTCAAAACTAAATATTTCGAAAGATCTGTTAGAAAGTGATATCGAGTCTTACAGTGATGGCCAAAAAAAGAAATTGTTATTATCGATAAGCTTAGCTACGAAAGCTCATTTGTATATATGGGATGAACCTATGAATTATATCGACGTAATTTCTAGAGAGCAAATTGAGAAAGTAATACTGGATAATGATATTACTCTTATATTTGTTGAACACGATAACTATTTTCAAAAAGAAGATTGCTAATAAAAAAATATAGAATTATAATAAACAAATTAGTTTTTTTATTAATCAAGGAGATTACCTAAAAAGGTAGTCTCTTTTTATGAACGACTTCTAATAATATTCAAATTAAATTCTAATAAAAGATATAACTTTGTGAATTTTTTTATTTGAATTTGAAATATTTTTGAATTTTTTCAGACAATTTATGTTGATTTTTTTATTTAAAAATAACTAGAATGATACTGTATGATTGTTATCTGATTGGGTATGTTAATTATCATTTGTATAGTTTTATTTTCAGGAATGGTGGCAGGACTACAAGAAAGAAGGAGAAAAAGTAAAATATCATAATAAAGGTGAGGAATTATAATGAAATTTGAAAAACGCCAAAAGTTTGCAATAAGGAAATTTAGTGTTGGAGTTGCTTCAGTTATTATTGGACAATTCTTTTTAGGGTACTGTATCAAGCGCACCCTGCTGTTCAGGCTAGTGAAGTCATTGAATCTAGTATAAAGTCTCAAGACAAAGATGCTGAAGAAGAACAAATATCAAAGTTGGTTTGCCGACTGAGACAACTAAACAGAGTGAAGAAAAAGGAGTATTAGAAAATAAGGAAATTACTTCTAGGGCAAACCAATCTAAAAAGGAACAAGAAGTTGTTACACTAGAATCTAATAAAGTAAATAATTCTGAAAGTGAAGAAATCAACAAGGTAAACAACTGATAATACAGATAACAAAACGAGAGAGACAACTAATAAAGAAGATGTTTTTAGAGTCAAACCTTTTCAAAAGAGCAATTAAATAATGCAATCGTTGAAGGCGAAGTCGTAACGAAAGAAGCCGAAAAATTTTTTTAAATAATTTAAATGATTCAACTAATAAAATCTGAAATTGAAGGATTATTGCGTCATACATCCGAATTATTGAAGGAAGCAAGAGCTGTTATTCTTTCTAAAAGATGAAAAACAAGAGTCCTTAGACATACTTCGTTTAAATCTTTCCAATGCCATTGAAACTTTATGGAATCAGATGAAAAGTTCAGGTCACACTGATAATGTAAGTTATCTGCTTAATACAGCTGGGGTGCAAGTGTCTTCTCCAGTTAACGAAAAACCTTATATGACCCTTGAACGTTATTTTGGCCCTGATGAGGGAAGATCAATTTAGATTATAAAATAATTAAAGATGGTTCTACATTAGAATTAAGGTATAAGGTTGGATTAACTCGGATTACACCTGATGAAGTAGAATTAACTCAAGATGCGAAAGATTTAGGATTTACTTATGAAAAAGAAACAGGTTTTTTAACAAGGGATTTACCATTAAATCATCAATTAGCAAGTAAAAAGTATGAAATTGGTCTTCAATCAAAATTAGATTCATCTACTCGAATTGTTGCTAATCTTATTGTTGAAGAGCCTCCATTATACAGAATTGTTGATAATTATTCTTATTCTTATTTTAATAGTGGACAAACTGGATCAAACGATTTAAAGGGAGATTCTGTTACTTATGACAGCAAAACTAATACAGCGTATATGACTGTAACTCCTTTCGGGTACTATCTAAACTCTAGTAAGGCTAGTACTATTGCAGATACTACAGCAGAAACTCCACAATATACTTCGAATTTATGGATGTCTATTCCAGGAAAAAAAACTGAGTATAATAATGTAAAACAATGATGCACCTGTTAAAATTACAAAAGTTTGAGGTTAAAAAAATGCTAGTCCTGGAGTAAAAGTCGAATTTTTCAATAGATAAACCTGCTTCTGCTGATAATGTGTTTGTTTTAAATACTTCTCCATATTCAGTTTCTGACAATTTAACTGGGAATAAGGCTGTAGAGACGTTTTATAGTGCATACTCTACAACTGCAAAAGATAGAGAACTATCTCCATATCGTATTAATTTTTAAAGGATTACCCAGAAAAAAAGCAGGTAATTATTTTGTGGATTTTGAAGTGACAGATAACATTGGTCGAGTAACACCGTACCATCTAAATTTGATTACTAAAGAAATCTCTCAAACAACGCTGAAATCAGAACACCCTGAACTTTACATTAACGAATGCTGATGTTATGTTTGAAACTGATAAAATTTATCAAGTATCCAAATCCGACACCTGTAGCCATTCCATCTACAAACCAGAAACAGACTATCGGAAATTTGGTGTTAAATAAAGCAAATGCCACATTAGAGATTCAACATGATAGTGTTCCTCAAGGAATCACTATTGAGAAAGATCCTTTAGACAAGACAAAATATATTATTACTAAAAAGGCAGGGGTAGTCCTACCTACTGGTGTGTATTCGTTTAAAGCTAAAGCTATTGATGGACATTTTGGTGATAACAATCTATTTTCGTACTTTTAAGTTTGAAGTATTAGAGGGTTAAATAATATTCCTGATCAAAAGTTGGCAGGAGGGACAAGCTATACCTAATGTACCAATTTCTCTTACAAATGGAACGAATATTACTAATCTGTCTGTGGAGTATGAAGAGGATGATGAGTATGTTCATTTTGAGTCTAATAGCAGCAATAATGGTTTAGCTGGATTTGCTGTTAAAAAGACTGAGGGTAAGAAAACTGCAATTGTAACGGCAACCTATTTAAATAGTGAAAATGAGATTCGCCAGATTAAAAACGAGATTTACATATGAAGTTACACCTCGATTAGTGTCGAATTTAAATTTAACGATTACAAATGATAGACAAACAGTTGTTGAAGGGAATAAGTATAAAGATATTCAGTTTAAATACTAGTGAGGGTGCTGAATTAAATGTAGATGAAAGTAAAATTCCTTTTGGATTAACTTATGATAAAACTTTAAAGAAATTTTCGGGGATTGGCCAGTATGAAGGGAAATATATTATCCCTGTTACAGCTTCAAAAAAATGGAGAATCTATAACAAAAACTAGTTGAACTAACGGTTACACCTGGTGCGTTTAATATCCCAAGCGTTTCTTATGAATTTACTGCAGGAAAAGAAATAGAACCAATTAGTCTAACGATTCCAGAAAACACAAAAGTAAACTATACTTCTGGGCTCTTTACCAACAGGATTAAAATGGTCTGAAGATAAAAAAACAATTACAGGAACACCGTCTCAGGTTGGGACTTATACCGCTTCAGCAGATGTTACAAGAACTACTGCTGCTGGAAGTATCCAAAGAGCAACTGCAACAATTAAGATTAAAGTAAATAGTGTTCCCGCTTAATTTTTAAAAATTCCTGATAATCGTACAGAAGTGAAAAGTTTTAGACGCTCTTCCTTCAATTCCGTTGCAAGCAGAAGGTGCAAATATTACTCTAACTTCCGGTTCCCTACCACCAGGAGTTAATTATAATTCAGTATCAAAAACGCTTGAGGGCATACCGACTAGAGTTGGAACTTACACAGCTACTTTTACAGCAACAAGTGCGACGATTAGTGGCAACACAACTGCTAGTGCATCTGTAACAATCACTGTTACACCAAGGGATTTAAATGTTACAGTTGAAAATAAAAACCAAGAGAAAACAGTCCTATCTCCTGTAGACGAAGTGAGATTAACAGTTTCTGATGAGAAGGCTAGATTAGAGCTTGATACTAGTAAACTTCCTCAAGGGTTAACATACAATGCTTCCACGAAAACAATTTCTGGAACTGCTACAAAAAGTTGGTGATTATTACGTACCTTATAAGGCAACATTTGCCGAAATGGCGGACTCACCTGTTTCTGGAGGATATATTAGATTTAATATCAGACCTCTTCCTGTAAGTATCAATGTAACCGACAAAGAACAAACGATCCATTTAGGCGAAAATATCAAAAACATGGTCGTGAGTCATAGCGAGCATTCAAAACTTGGAGCAAGATATTTAAGTGTAGATTTACCTGAGTCAGACTTAGACTCCTATCTAGAATCAACGGCAGGGTTACATTATGATCGTGCAACTCACACAATCAGTGGAACTCCTACAAAAGCTGGAGTTTACAAAATTCGTATGAAAGCGTCTGTGGATTCAGATTCATTAGGAAAAGGGACAGCAGAAGAAATTATTACCTTGAAGGTTATTGATGATCCAGTATCTCTTGATATGAAAAACGATCGTCAGTTAATCGTTCTAGGAAATAAAGCTAGACCCGTTAGATTACAGGTTCCTTCAGATGCTAGAGTGAGTGTTGACCAAACTAAACTTCCTAGCGGTCTAACATACAATGAACAGACGAAAACAATTGAAGGTACTCCAACAGTTGCTGGTCAATATGATATTCCAGTAACGGTAACAAGTTCTAGTGGAAATAAAACCATTACAAAGGATATCTCGATTGATGTTGTTGACCTTACACCACAACAAGTGACTCCTCCAACAATTTCTGTTAAAGAAAATAATGACGGAACTCACACAATCACCATTACTCAACCTGAGGGACAATCTCCAATAGAAACAATCATTAAAAATGGTAAAGACGGAGAAACTCCAAAGGTTAAAGTAGAACGAGACGACGCTAAGAAAGAGACAAAACTAACGTTCTACAAAGACGTAAATGCCAATAATGAGTTTGATGAAAATACGGATACCGTATTAGGTACATCTGTAATCAAAGATGGCGCTGATGGTCAAAAAGGTGAACAAGGTATCGCAGGTCCTCAAGGTGTGGCCGGACCTAAAGGTGACAAAGGAGATCCAGGAGCAGTTGGGCCTCAAGGTGCAGCTGGAGCTAAAAGGTGAGCAAGGCGAACAAGGTCAAGCTGGACGTGACGGTAAAGACGGCGAAACTCCAAAAAGTTAAAAGTAGAACGTGATGACGCTAAAAAAGAAACTAAATTAACATTCTACAAAGACGTAAACGCCAATAATGAGTTTGATGAGAATACGGATACTGTTTTAAGTACATCTGTAATCAAAGATGGCGCCGATGGTCAAAAAGGTGAACAAGGTATCGCAGGTCCTCAAGGTGTTGCCGGTCCTAAAGGTGATAAAGGCGATCCAGGAGCAGTTGGTCCTCAAGGTGCAACTGGAGCTAAAGGTGAGCAAGGCAAAATCAAGGTCAAGCTGGACGTGACGGTAAAGACGGAGAAACTCCAAAAAGTTAAAAGTAGAACGAGACGATGCTAAGAAAGAAACAAAACTAACCTTCTACAAAGACGTAAACTCAAATAATGAGTTTGATGAAGCCACTGACACCGTTCTTGGTACATTAATTGTTAAAGACGGACAAGACGGTGCCGCAGGTCCCTAAAGGGGACACAGGAGAAGTCGGACCTCAAGGTGTAGCTGGACCTAAGGGAGATAAAGGAGATCCAGGGGAAACTGGACCTCAAGGTGTAGCCGGTCCTAAGGGTGATAAAGGAGATCCAGGGGAAACTGGACCTCAAGGTGTAGCCGGACCTAAGGGAGATAAAGGCGATCCAGGTGAAGTAGGACCTCAAGGTGTAGCCGGACCTAAGGGAGATAAAGGCGACCCAGGAGAAGTCGGACCTCAAGGTGTAGCTGGACCTAAGGGAGATAAAGGCGATCCAGGTGCAGCCGGAGCTAAAGGTGAGCAAGGCGAACAAGGTCAAGCTGGACGTGACGGTAAAGACGGTGAAACTCCAAAAGTTAAAATAGAACGCGACGAGGCTAAGAAAGAGACAAAACTAACGTTCTACCTTGACAAAAACGGTAATAGTCAGTTTGATGAAGCCACTGATGAAGTTCTTGGAACATTTGTTATAAAAAGATGGCGAAACCGGACCTAAAAGGAGACAAAAGGGGATCTAGGTGTTTCCGGTCAAAATGGTATTGACGGGAAAGATGGTATTTCTCCAGTTATTACATTAACTGATAATAATGATGGAAGTTATACAATTTCAGTAACAAATCCTGACGGAACTAAACAAGAAGTCGTAGTTAAAAATGGGAAAGATGGAAAGGATGGAACATGTAATTGCTCTATTTCGCCAACAAATGGAACTCCTACCAATCCAACATCCACAAATGGAATTCCATCTAACGGAACGACGACTAGTGTTACACCATCAAATGGTTTTTCGACAAATGGAACTCCAACAAATAGTACACCTTCTACAAATACACCAGGAAATAATACTCCTGTTGGAAGCACAACTATTGGAGGAGCAATTCCATCAGCAATTCCAGTGAATTCCGATAAGAATCCACCATTAGTCGCAAGTACTATCTCAACTACAAATAAAGTAGCTAATGAGACTAACAATAATGCTATTTTTGCCAAATACTGGAGCGCATACAGAAGTCATTCCAATGCTTCTAGGAAGTGGTATTCTTTTAACACTCTATGTAGGTAAAAAGAAAAGAAGAATAGTTGTTAGAGTGATTTTTTTCTTAAAACATTTATTTTTTTCGAGAAAAGCACCTATTTAAAAAGATCAGGAAGATTGAGTCGTAAATACTCACTTCCTGATTTTTTTCTTAAATTTCCTTTTTTTCTTTCTCCGGTAAACGATTTCATAAAATTTGACTTTCCTATTAAAAGAAACGTAAAATAGGGATACACTTTTTAGGGAGGAAAGATATGGATCAAGTGTTTATACGTTCATTTGATGCAATGCTTGAATTACGACATTTTTCATCAATTATTTTTGGCTTGTATTTGTGGTTTATTAATTGGTTATGAAAGAAAAGCAAGGAATAAACAAGCTGGAGTAAAGACGCACGTGATCGTATGTCTTACTTCTGCCTTAATGATGATTATTTCTAAAGAAGCTTTTCTGGACACTCCAGATTACGATACTTCACGTGTGGCTGCTCAAATTGTAAGTGGGATTTCCTTCATTGGTGGTGGTATCATTTTCATGAGGGATAAAAAAATAAGTGGTTTAACAACAGCTGCTGGTATTTGGGCTACTTCAGGGATTGGAATGGCCATTGGTGGAGGATTTTGGTTCTTTGGTATTGTTTGTAGTATCTTTGTTATGTTGATTCAATGGTTAACACATGATTTTACAAAACAGCAGCAGATTTATCAGGCAAGTATTAATGGAACTGTTGGAGATATTTCTCTTGTTCACGATATTTATGAATACTGTAATTTAAAACAATATCAAATCGCAAATGTGGATGTGAAAGATATTGGTGGAAAGTACGAAATCAATATTCAGATAGAGAATGATAAGAGAATCCTAATTGATGATATCGAATCAACTATCAGAGAAAGACATATTGACTTTTAAAAATTAAAAAGGTCAAATTTAAATCTTCTGAAAATAATCCGCAATAGTTATAGTGAGACTGGACTACTCCGGTCTCATTTTTTTATATTTAATATTGTTTAGAAAAAGAGTTATTTGTGAGGGAATTGCTATTTTTGTTTTTTGCTGATAAACTTAATTTATATGAGAGATTCATTTCTTAGTTGAAGTTTTCGTAATAATCAAGATAAAGGAGTTTACTATTATGAATAGAGAAGAAATTATTGCGTTGCAACATCAACGTTATGCTACTAAAAAGTTTGACCCAACACGTCGTATTTCTGATGAAGATTGGGCAGCCCTTGTCGAAGTAGGACGATTAGCCCCTTCTTCATTGGGGTTTGAACCTTGGAAGATGCTTTTTACTAAACAATGAAGGAATGAAACAAGATTTAAAAATCAATGGCATGGGGCGCTGTTTCAATGCTCGATGGAGCAAGTCATTTTGTGATTTATCTAGCTCGTAAAGGTGTAAACTATGAAACACCTTATATTGAAAAATTAATGCAAGAGGTAAGACATAGAAGTTATGACCCGGATTCTGCATATGCGCATCGAATCAAGAGCTTCCAAGAAAGTGATGCACAGCTAAACGATGAACGATCACTCTTTGACTGGGCAAGTAAACAAACATATATCCAAATGGCCAATATGATGAATGCAGCGGTTTTGATGGGGATAGATTCTTGTCCAATTGAAGGATATGATAAAGCTAAAGTTGAAGCTTATTTAGAAGAAAAAGGAGTTTTGGATACATCAGAATTTGGAGTATCAGTAATGTGCGCGTTTGGTTATAGAGATGAAGACATTAAACCAAAAATTCGTTGGAATACAGAAAGTATTTATGAAGTAATTGATTAGAAGTAATTTTTTTCATAGCAAACAACTGCTATCTCAGTACATCAGCAATGAGTAATTGCTACTGTACTGAGATTTTTTATTATAAAGAATAAGGAAGAGAACGGAAAAAGGATTAAAAACATGGTATAATATTCGTTGGTTCTATAAGAATGTTTTATGCGAATGTAATATAGAAAGGATTCAAAACGTATGGCAACAATCCAATGGTTCCCGGGGCATATGGCCAAAGCGCGCAGGGAAGCAACTGAAAAAAATTGAAATTAGTCGATGTCGTGATTGAAAATGGTGGATGCTCGTATTCCAGAATCAAGTCGCAATCCTATTATCGAAGAAATTAAAGGACAGAAGAAGCAATTAATCTTATTAAATAAAGTTGATTTGGCAGATCCATCTCAAACAAAACGTTGGAATGATTATTTTACTAGCCAAGGAATTAAAGTTCTTACAACAGAAGCTAAAGATGGAAAAGGGATAAAACAGGTTAAAAGCAGCGATTAAAGAATTAATGGCTCCTGTCTTTGAAAAGAATTTGGAAAAAAAGGGATTCGTCCTAGACCGATTCGTTTAATGGTTCTTGGAATACCAAACGTTGGAAAAATCAACCTTTATCAACCGTATGATTAATAAAAAAATCAAGCTGAAACAGCAAATCGTCCTGGTGTTACAAAGGGACAACGCTGGTTAAAAATCGGAAATGATTTTGAGTTGCTGGATACTCCTGGAATTCTATGGCCAAAGTTTGAAAGTGAAGAAGTTGGGAATAAACTAGCTCTTACGGGTGCGATTAAAGATGCGCTCCTTCATATGGATGATATTGCACTTTTTGCTCTTAGTCAGTTTAGATTAGATTATCCAGAGTATTTAAAGAAAGCTTATCGATTAACGGATATTGATTTAGAACTCTCAAACGTAGACTTATTAATGTTAATTACAAAGAACTTAGGCTTTAAAGAAGATTATGAAAAGGCAAGTGAACGAATCGTGTTTGATATTCGTTCAGGAAAACTGGGTCGTTATACATTAGACCAAGCGCCTGTGTCGTTAACGGAGGAAGCATAATGGAAAAACGTTCCATCAAAGAAATTAAATTGATTCTTGAAGAAATTCAAACGTTGTCGGATGAACGTTTAACAGAACTTAGAAGTGACGATCGTAAAGGAGTTCAAGATTTAATCGCAAAGTTTGAACGTCAATTCGCCAAAAAAGCAGAACGTGCTACACACTTTGAGGAAATGCAAAGCTTTGAACGTGCAGCCAAACAAAAAGGCTATCGAATGATTGCAGGAATTGATGAAGTGGGTCGCGGCCCACTTGCTGGTCCAGTGGTAGCAGCTGCTGTCATTCTTCCCTGAAGGTATGGAAGATATTGGTCTCGATGATTCTAAGAAGTTGAGCGCGAAAAAACGCGAAGAAATCTTCGAAATGATTAAAGAGCAAGCTGTTGCCATTGGTATCGGTATTGTCGATGCATTCACGATTGATAGAATTAATATTTATGAAGCTAGTAAAGTGGCGATGAAACGAGCGATTGAATTATTGCCTGAACAGCCAGATTATTTATTAATTGATGCGATGAGATTGGATACAGGAATTCCAGAAGAAGGCATTATTAAAGGGGACGCGAAGAGCATCTCGATAGCTGCGGCAAGTATTGTTGCTAAAGAGGTAAGGGACCAAATGATGAAGGATTACGAACAACTGTATCCAGGATATGGATTTGCACAAAATGCAGGATATGGTACGAAAGCACACATAGAAGGTCTTGAGAAATTAGGTCCGACGCCAATACATCGTATGACATTTGCACCTGTAAAAGAATATCAACAATAAAGTTCCAAAAATAAACTCTTTTCTCGTAAATAGTTTTGAAAACTATTTACCGGAAGGAGTTTATTTATGTTATTAACAAAAAGAAAACTACCGGGCATATGCTAGTCATGGATGAGGATCACCGGAGCCATGAAACCTCGAAACTTCCGACACTGCTGCGGTCATCCCGGCGCCTCCGCCCTTACTAAAGCCTGAATCACGCGCTATACCTGGATCAATTACTGGCGATACGGATGTAATTAAGCGCCCGCCCACCCGGAAATACCGGGTGGGCGGCGGGCGCCAGCATCTGTCGCCAGCCGCGTGAGGTGAACCACAGATCATGCGCGCAGACGTTCCGGTATCTGCTGTGCTGGTACCGTCAGGGGTGTCCTGACGGGAAGTAGCGCTGGTGCCGGGTGCGTCGATTCCCCGTACCAACTAATTGATACTGCTGCTTACTTGGCTGCTTGCTGATGGCTGCAGGGCGCTTGGTGGTTGGGCTCGTTGGTGGTTTCGGGGACCAGCTCGGTGTAGACAACCTCAGCGGGGTTCACGACGACCACGGGCGTGCCAGCAGACCAGCCAGGGGGCCGTCCACGAGCTTTACGCCGAAGTCCTCACCGAAGGAGGAGCGGAAAGCGGAGGAGGTGACGACGTTCTCAATGCCCTCGGCTGCGCAGAAGCGGCCGATTGCGAAAGGCAGGTCGTTGGAGACCCACAGCACGACGGTGTTCTCCAGGCCTGCAGCCTGCTTGTTGAAGGTGCGGACGCTGGTTGCGCACACACCGGTGTCGATGGAGGGGAAGATGTTCAGCACCAGGTTCTTACCTGCGAAATCTGCGGAGGAGATCTCGGAGAGATCAGCCGCGAGAACCGAGAATTCGAGCTTTGCATTGGCGGTCGCCGTTGGTGTGGATTACGAGTTCGTTATGTAGAGTTACTTCAGCCATGCCTTCATTGTCCCCTGGATAGGGCGGGTGTGCAAGGGGACACAGGCACTAGTGGGCGGAGTTTCCGCAGAGCTGATTTCCTGCGGTGCCATTGCGCCCCAGCAACACCTCTACAATGGGCAGGTGAGCATTTTGAGGCACGTATCTTCCCGCCTTGCGCCGTTGGCGCATCCCGTGACGAATTTCAGGGCACTCCGTCAGGACCTGCGCCGTCAACGGGTGGAGGGTCGTGCCCTCATTGATCCGGACAATACGTACCGTCCGAGTGTGCGCGCTGGGTTGCCGCATGTTCCGCCTCCCGTGGAAACGCAGACGCTCCTGTGTAACGCCCTGCTGGCGGCAGTCTGCTGGTATCTGCTCCCGGAAGCCTGGCGTTCGTGGCTGTTTAGCGAGTTTAAGGGCCCGGCTGGTTTTGCGCTGGTGATGGTCGGCTGGATGGTTGCGGACGTCACCTCAACGAATCTGATGGGCCACGATGAGGAGCATGCGCTGCGTGCCTTGCGCAGTAGCGACCCGCACGCCCTGCGCCTGTTCGTGCGCATGAAGGCTATTGCAATCGGTCTGATCACGGGTATTTCCGGTACCCTACTGGCGCTGATTCTACACAGTCAGGACAAGCACACCCCACGCTCGCGATGTCCTGTCCTTCTTTGGTAGTTGTGACTGTGGTGTCCCTGGGCTCAATTCTGGGTGTGGTGTATCCGTATCGTCTGCGCGGCTGGCAGTTCCGTTGGGCGCACCGCAAGAACCTGCGGATGAGCGCCCGCTGGGTTCTGCTCTGTTTCGGTTCGGGTTGGGTGCTGGGTACGGTGCTGATGTCGCTGATGTTCCCGTCGATTTTCCTGTTTGATGCAATCATCCTGCTACGATCCGGAACGCATCACGCGATAATGCGTTCAGGCCGCTGCTGTTTCGCTTTGTTGATTTTGTGGGCGCAGTTATTGGTCTGTGTTTTCTGGATTACGGCGCGTATTGCATGCGCGCGGCTGCCTGGCTGGTGCATTATCTGCGGACGTTGGGTCTGCCTGGCGGTTTCGTTGTTGAGGGTTCTGTTGCCGGGTTTTGTTGCAGGGCAGATGCAGCCGGGCAGTTGCTCGCGCATTCCACGGTAACGAACGGCAATGACTCCGCACGCCGCCGTGCCCGCCTCACCATACTGGACGAGTTCACTATTCGGCCAGTCTACGGTACAGATGCGCGCTGCATCTTCAGGAGTATTCATGTCTTCTATTCGCCGCCGCTTTACCGGCCGCACGCTTTGGCTCTACCCGCGTTGGGCGCCGCTCTAGCTCTGTTGTCACGTCCTGCTCGGCAAAGTGCGCTGATTCTGCTGTTCGGGTACCGTGGTGTCTTCTTCTGGTAGTGCTTCTGCCTCCGCGAGCGCTACTTCTACGCAGGAGCTGTTCCCCAACCCGTCGGCGAGCCCGAGCGCATCCGCGAGTGCTACCCCGAGCGCTTCGTCGCCTGCTCCGGTGCCGTCGGTGGTGACGATTACGGTTCATGCTGAGCCGACCGCATCCGAGTCGAAGACCTCCGGAACGAAGAGCTCCGAGTCGAAGTCGGATTCCAAGTCTGGATCAAGTCTGAGTCGAAGAAGGACTCCCACCTGCTTCTGATTCTGCGTCGACCGGTGGTGTCTACAAGGCTCCTGCGCGATTTGAAGAATGAAAAATTGGGGATCAGTGGACGAACGTCTCGGAAAGCTACGAAGGTTACGACCCCTGCGCTGAGCTGTCCTGGATTGACGCGGTTCCGGGTTCTTCCCCGTCTTCGTGTTGCACCGCGGCGATGGTGCACCACATTCTGCTTTTCCACCGCGGCAAGTTCATTGGTACCGCAACCTATGGGCCGTACTCGTTCTCCCCGGTGATTACCCGCACCTCGGACAGCTCGATTCGTGTGACCTACCGTTACATGAAGGAAGACGAGAAGGTACACCGCACGCAAGCCGTAGCGACCGCTGAGTTTACCTGGAGCTCTTCGCAGAACAAGGTTGTGATGACTGGTGAGGTTCCGCCGAGCTACTAGGCAGCCCGCCTCATAGGCTCGCGGCCCCGAATCTATGCGTTTGAAGCCAGAGTGTTTGGAGCCCAGAGGGTTTGGGGCCTAGACGTTGGGCATACGAGAAACCCGCCGTCTCGCATATGGTGCATATGTGAGACGGCGGGTTTTCGTTGCTTAAGGATATGTAGAGTGCCCGAGGGCTAGCTATTTAGGGCAACGAACTGCTTGTAACCGAAGTATGCGGCGCCTGCCAGGATAGCGATGCACAGAATCTTCTTCTACGCATTACTCCTTGATTGTTCCGGTAGGCACCTGGTGTTTTACCCCATCCGACGACTCTACGGGAAAAGGCGAGGGTCAGGGGCGTCATCCGCGCGTGGTGCCGTTGTTCCCTATCTTACCTGCTTTTGAACAACGTATTTCCCTTTGGCGTGCTGAGTCCGCATTCTAGACAGTCAAACACGCGACGGTTAGCGCACCATTGAGCCGAGGAATACGCCTCTGACAGGCGCATAATGGAAACAATACATAACTGAA
>BNJT01000286.1_pt1 | contig 14981 bp, 18 predicted proteins | sample 8540491 | NCBI WGS metagenome assembly BNJT01 (sample SAMD00202455, study PRJDB9452) | human saliva metagenome | host: Homo sapiens
TGTCATGTTTTTTTCCTTTTTCTATTTTTTTATCGAACCTGATATAATTTCTATCGGTCCCGAAGGGCGACTCTGATCATCACATGAAAAATAGTAGATACTGCCCCACTAGTTTTTTTATTGACAATCTCTTTTTAGTGACTTATATAAATTATGACTAATTTTATCAGTGTTTTCAAATATTTTTAAAATATAATTGAATGAACAACTTATTGGAATTATCTTCATAATTCGTATTTAAAATATCAAAAAAATACATGCCCTTTTTTTATATTTTTCAGATTGATAATCACATTTAACATCAAATTGCATATCAGATTGTTTTTCAAATTCGAAACCAAGATTTTTAAAATATTCATCTAACTTCTTATCACAAAAAAGAGTATCAGCTATGTTATCTTTCTCTAAATTAAAATTCTTCCACTTCTCTACTTTTAATTGTAAAAGAAACGAAATAATTTGATTATCTTTAGTATTTTTTACCATTCGTTACTCTTCCTCTTCTACGAGGAGTTTTGCGCGTGTGGATTCGTCAAGAAGTGGGTAACCGAGTTTCTTGCGTTCTGCGACGAAGGTTTTAGCTACGACACGGGCCAAGTTACGAATGCGAGCGATATAACCGGCACGTTCTGTAACGGATACCGCTCCACGAGCATCAAGCAAGTTGAAGGTATGTGAACATTTCAAAACGTAGTCATAGGCTGGGTGCACAAGGCCTAATTCCAAAGCACGTCCAGCTTCTTTTTCAAACTTTTCAAAGTTTTCAAGAAGCATGTCTTGGTCAGAAACTTCAAAGCTGTATTTTGAATGCTCATATTCTGGTTGAAGGAAGATTTCTCCGTATTTAACACCTGGAGCCCACTCAATATCGTAAACTGAGTCTACTTCTTGGATATAAGAAGCTAAGCGTTCCAAACCGTAAGTGACCTCAGCAGTAACAGGACCTGTTGCTAAACCACCGACTTGTTGGAAGTATGTAAACTGAGTGATTTCCATACCATCAAGCCACACTTCCCATCCAAGACCAGCTGAACCAGTTGATGGGTTTTCCCAGTTATCTTCAACGAATCGAATATCGTGTTCCAATGGGTTGATGCCCAATTTCCAAAGACTCAAGGTAGAGTTCTTGGATATTTGATGGAGATGGTTTCATCACTACTTGGAATTGGTGGTGTTGGTAGAGACGATTTGGGTTTTCTCCGTAACGACCGTCAGCAGGACGACGCGATGGCTCTACATAAGCCGCATTCCATGGCTCAGGACCAATGGCACGAAGGAAAGTATAAGGACTCATGGTTCCCGCACCTTTTTCGTTATCATAAGCCTGCATAAGCATACAACCCTGATCATTCCAGTATTGTTGCAAAGTCAAGATAATTTCTTGAAAGGTTTGTTTTTTAGACATAAATACCTCAATTCTATTTCAAAAAATGTAAGAAAAAAATTCTAACAAACTAGTTTTACTTCTAGTTATATTAAACTAATTCTAGCAATTAAACTCTGTTACAGTTGATTAAAAAATTTGTAGCGCTTTGTACAACCCTCTGTGAACTTTAATATTCTCGTTAAAATTAAAACGAGCAGATTCGTTCTCATACTTAAATATACTCTTTGTATTCATTGAAGGAACATTACCAATTATACTAAATTCAAACAATATGTTTAAAACTGCCTCTGCTCCCCTGTTTCGTAAGTCTTGATTTCTAACTTTTTCTTGATAGACTTTGACAAATTCCGTGGGTTTAAAAGTTTGTTTACGTATAATAGAAAGAATAGAAAATATTTCGTTATATTCTGGTAAAACTGAATAAATTTCATCGATAATTTCCTGCTTCATATATTCCGAAAATGAATCATCTGCCTCCTTAATTTGAACAGGACCTATTTTAATATATCTATTTCTCGTTGTAATTTTAGAAGCTTCTTTCAAATATTTTTATAATATCTCTAGGTCTATTATGAGTACTTCTCAAGATATAATCAATAGAACTCATCTTAGAATTTTGTTTGTTTCCCATTTTGACTTCTTGATTTATTACTATTTTATTCCATGCTTCTTGAAAATTTTTACTTCGAGTTCCTGTCAATACATCAATACGAGCTTGAATTAAACTACGTAATTTTTCTGGAGTCCACTCCAAATTAATTAAATAATCGCTCCACTTATTCTTATCAGAATAATTTATTCTTTGAAAAATATCCGATCTAAGAAAGACTATAGGATAAATAAACAGTCCCTCTTCTTTAAAAATATTGCGAGTTTCATTTACAGCTTTAAAAAGACCTGTAACAAGTGCAAAATAATCTTTTTCTTCTTCGGAGCTAGTAAAGTCTTTATATTCTTCATCGAGTTCGTCAAAAATTACATAATATTTCGAATCAGGAGTAACATTTTCTAAAATTACATTTTCAAGAATATCTACAATATCAATCCACTCTAGTTCATGCTTCTCTCTACTTGTAGCAATATTTAATCCTGTGCTAAGAACTTGTAAACCAAATTCTTTAACAGTTATTTTCGGAATTAAAACTTTTAAATTTTCAGTTCTTCCCTTTGCTGGAAAAAGTTTAGCTAAATTATCTCTAATCTTTGAATCTATATTGTTATCACTAACCATTTGTTTACAAATAGAAACATATATTAGATACTTCCAAAATGTGATGTACTGGCTAGGATTCGGATACCTGTTATCACTATAATTATAGATTGTATTAAACGGAAAGTTTTTAAAAGATAACTTATCAGCATATGCTCCAGCTCCAACATTCTTGTAAATATAAGTCGCAATAGCTGTCTTTCCTTCGCCCTTTCTACCAATAATCATGTACTTTTCACCATTCAGTACACTGACTGTTTCTTCAGTATGATAAAAATACTTAATATCTTCTTCTTTAGCATCAAGTTTCCACTCATTATCTAATATCTTCAACAACGGTAAATTTTTATTATTCATCTTATTAACCTCAACAAAAAGAACCATGTCTTTCCCCCTAAGTCAAGTGACCTAGGGGCGTCAAAAACGCGGTTCCACTTATTTAAGAGTAACTGAAGCTCCAGCTTCTTCCAATTTAGCTTTGATTTCTTCAGCTTCTGCTGCTGCAACACCTTCTTTAACAAGAGCTGGTGCACCATCAACAAGTTCTTTAGCTTCTTTAAGTCCAAGACCAGTGATTTCACGTACAACTTTGATAACGCCGACTTTTCTTGTCGCCTGCAGCTGTCAATTCAACGTCAAATGAATCTTTAGCAGCTTCTTCAGCACCACCAGCAGCAGCTACAGCTACAGGAGCAGCTGCAGTTACACCAAATTCTTCTTCGATAGCTTTTACAAGGTCGTTCAATTCAAGGATTGAAGCTTCTTTAATTTCAGCAATAATGTTTTCAATGTTCAATGCCATTGTTATTTCCTCCAAATAAGTTTTAAAATTTTATAATAGTTTTTTTCGTAGCTATGCTACGCTGCGTAGCTTAAGATTAAGCTGCGTCTTCTTTGTTGTCTGCAACCGCTTTGACTGCAAGAGCAACGTTGCGCACTGGCGCTTGAAGTACAGAAAGGAGCATAGAAAGAAGTCCTTCGCGGTTTGGAAGAGTTGCAAGAGCAACGATTTCTTCTTTAGATGCGACAGCGCCTTCGATTGCACCACCTTTGATTTCAAGTGCTTCAGCGTTTTTTTAGCAAAAAGTCGTTCAAGATTTTTCGCTGGTGCGATAACATCTTCGTTAGAAAATGCTACAGCAGATGGTCCAACAAATACTGATGCAAGATCTTCAAGACCAGCTTTTTCAGCTGCACGACGCAAGATTGAGTTTTTAATAACTTTATACTCAACTTCGCTTTCCACGAAGCTCACGACGAAGAACTGTATCTTGCTCAACTGTCAAACCACGAGCGTCTACAACGACGATAGATGCAGCAGCTTTCATTTTTTCAGCTACTACGTCAACTAGTTCCGCTTTTTTAGCAATAATTGCTTCACTCATTAGTGTGTTCACCTCCGTAATTATTTTGCTTGGGGAATTTTTCCAAAAGAAAAACGCGCCCAAACCTAGACACGAAAGTACAATACGCTTCTTTTTACATGATACGTTTTGTCCTCGGTAGGATACTTATGAGTCGAGCTCCCCTACTGTCTTAGGCAGTTTTTTTAAACCGTATATAAGTATAGCATAGACAAAAAAAGAATGCAAGATTTTTGCAGACTTTTTTTGAAATATTTTTTTAAATCTCTACTGTCAAAACTTTGCCTTGCTTAACCACCTGTTCTCCAGCGATATAAACATCATCGACATCACTGGATTTGACTGCATAAACGAGATGAGAGAGCATATTTTCCTGAGGTTGGAGATGAATTTTCCCTTGTGGTTGAATGACCAGAAAATCTGCTTGCTTGCCAACTTCCAGACTGCCTATGTGTTCTTCCATTCCAAGAACCTTAGCACCTTCTATCGTCAGAGCTTTGAGAGCTGTTTCGATTGGAAACTGGCTGGCATCTCCACTTTTCATCTTTTGAAGAAGGGCTGCAGTCCGTCCTTCCTCAAACATATCAAGATTGTTATTAGAAGCAACCGAGTCAGTCGCAATTCCGACTGCTACTCCTGCTTTTTGGAGTTGGATGATGGGAGCAATGCCTGAGGCTAGTTTGAGGTTACTGATAGGGTTGTGGGCGATAGCCACATGAGAAGTTGCCAAGCGTTCAATTTCTCGTTCGTTTAACTCGACCCCATGTGCAAAGACAGACGGATGATCTAAGTAACCTAGTTCGTCTAGAAAGGCGAGGGGGCGTTTGCCGTATCGTTTCAGGATAATTTCTAACTCTTCTTTGGTCTCCGCCACATGGATATGGATAGGAATGTCCAGCTCTTTTGCCATATCTAAGCTCGCTTTCAGCAAGTCTCTACTACAGCTATACGGAGAATGTGGAGCTACCATAACCTTGAAATTTGGATTTTCATATCCTAAGATTTCCTCAATGATGGCACGTGTTCTGCTTATGGTCTCAGCAGTTGTTTCTGTCTCTGAAGAAAAGAGGGTCGGTGAGAAATAACAACGCATCTTGGAAGCCTTGACTGCCTGATAAATTTGCTGGATATCCACACCATTGGGATTATACATATCGTTGAAGCTTGTTGTTCCTGACTGGAGCATCTCCGTCAGAGCTTCTTTGACCGCCTTGGTAGTCATGTCGGGAGTGAAATCTGCTTCTGCTGGCCAGATATAGTCATTAAGCCATTCATGGAGATTGCTGTCATCTCGGATTCCTCTCAAGCCTGTCATAGCAGAATGGGTATGGCAATTGACCAATCCAGGCATGATCCAAGCCCCTTGATAGTCTATAATCTGCTCAGCTTGATCTAAAATCTCTTGCTTCTCTTGACCGACATAGATGATTTGAGAATCCTTAACAGCCAAGATACCATCCAGATAGACATGGAAATCTTGGTCACAAGTCACAATATTTACATGCTGATAGACTTTCATTGGTTTTCTCCTTCTAAGGCCTTGATTTTTTCTAGCTATTGTAACAAAAAAGTCACCCGAAGGCAACTTTTAGTATCATTAAGATTTTAAAATGGATAGGAGTGGCTTACTCTGAGTTAAAAGTCGCAGCCTTTTGCATTTGGTAATACTTGCCCTTTCTAGCCATGAGATCCTGATGGTTTCCATGCTCCACGATGTCACCATCCACCAAGACTAGAATCAGATCCGCATCCTGAATAGTAGACAAGCGGTGGGCAATGATAAAACTTGTTCGTCCCTTCATGAGTTTAGCAAAGGCATCCTGAACTAGCACTTCTGTCCGAGTATCGATGGAGGAAGTTGCCTCGTCTAAGATAAGAATCTTTGGAATAGCTAGAAAGACTCGGGCGATGGTCAAAAGCTGGGCTTGACCGACAGATAGAGATTCTCCTGCATTTTCCAACTTAGTATCGTATCCCTGCGGCAACTGTTGGATGAAAAAGTCTGCATTGGCTGCTTTGGCAGCAGCAATCACCTGCTCCCGACTGGCTTCAGGATTGCCAAAGGCAATATTGTCATGAATGGTCCCTTGCTTGAGCCAAGTTTCCTGTAGCACCATGCCAATTTGTTGTCTCAATGATGCTCGGGTATAGTCATAAATGGAACGACCATCTAGCAAGATATCTCCCGATTTAATGGGATAAAAACGCATGAGGAGATTGATGAGGGTTGATTTTCCAGCACCCGTAGGACCAACAATAGCAACCTTGCTACCAGCTGGAATGTCAATCGATAAATTCTTAATCAAAATCTTTTCAGGATGGTAACCAAAAGAGACATGTTTAAAGGAAATAGCTCCCTTGACTTGGTCGCTGGTCAAGATTTCCTTACCTGTTTCAGCAATCTCAGGACTTTCTAAGACTGCATAGACACGCTCTGCGCAGGCGAGAGCACTTTGTAACTCGGCTAGAACTGAAGAAATATCATTAAAGGGCTTGGTGTACTGTTGGACATAGTTCAAAAAAGTCACTAAACGCCCAATGGTCAGTGTGGATCCCATCATGATACGATAAGCTCCTACTCCAGCTAGAAGAGCATAAATGAGCGCATTAACAAATCGAGTCGAAGGATTGACCGTTGAAGAATAAAAGATAGCTGACTGAGAATAGTTTGCGTAGTTATCATTAGCCTCATGCAATCTTTGAATAAACTCTCCTTGAGCATTAATGGACTGGATAATAGTCTGCTGGCTAAGCGATTCTTCAATCAACTGGGTCTGAATCCCTCTTGTCTCCGTTTGCTTTTGGAAGAGATGATAAGATTTCTTGGCAATAAAGCGTGAAATCACCATGGATAGGGGTGTCAACAGCAAGACCAAAAGGGTCATGAGGAGGTGAATTTGGAGCATTGCTAGAATACTAACCAAAATCATCAAGACACCAATGAAAAATTGATTAAAAATCATGGTCAAGCCTGCTGCCAACTGTTCTATGTCTGTGGTTACACGACTAACCATCTCCCCACTACCTTGCCTATCTACAAAGGCAATCGGTAAACGATGGAGCTTATAGATTATTCGCTCTCGCAAGTCTCTGGTATAAGAGAAGATTAGACGATTATAAAGAAGAGGGTTGGCCCATTGTACCAGAGTATTTCCTATGACTACCAATATCATCTGAATGAAAATATGCCAAAAAACTGGTGAAGAACCAGCCACTAGGACCTGGTCAATGACCTGCCCAATCAGAATAGGTAGGTAAATTGATAAGCCAACTTGGGCAATAGTTCCTAGGAAGGCTAGGAAAAGGAGGAAAGGGTGACTTGCAATGTCTTTAGCCAAACGTGTGAGCGTCTGGTTTGCAGATTGTCGTCTCATTCTAGTCCTCCTTTCCATGTTGGGAAGCATTGATTTCACGATAGACTTGACTGGACTTCATCAAGTCCTCGTGCTTGCCGATAGCTAGGAGCTCGCCTTTTTCCAAGAGGAGAATCTGGTCAACCATCTGTAAAGTTGAGGTTCGTTGAGAAATCAAGATTAAGCTCGTGTTAGGTAAGTTCTCTCGGATAGATCTCAAGAGCTTGGACTCGGTAATGGTGTCGAGGGCCGAGGTTGCATCATCTAGGATGAGAAACGGAGCTTGGCGCAAGACTGCTCGGGCGATAGACAACCTTTGTTTTTGTCCACCTGAGAAATTTCGTCCTCCGGCCTCAACTAGGGCATCTAAGAGTCCTTCCTTATCACTGACAAAATCCTTTGCTTGCGCAATCTCCAAGGCCTGCCAGAGCTCTTGGTCAGTTACTTCTTGATTGAAACCCACCGTCAAGTTGGAACGAATAGTTCTTTAAAGAGCTCGACTTTTTGAGGCACATAGGCAATCCAAGACCGCCACTGCTCCAAATTAAGAGGACTACGTCCATCTCGATAAAGGTCAATGCTTCCCTTATCTGCTGGATAAAGTCCAAGTAAGACTTGCACCAAGCTTGACTTACCAGAACCTGTTCCTCCAATGATACCAAGGATTTGTCCTTGAGTCATATCAAAGGAAATGCCTTTCAGAGAAGGCTGGGCTGCATCAGGATAGGTAAAGGTCAATTCTTGGACTTGTAAAACCTGATTACTAGTAGCTTGCTTTTGATCTAATTCTGAATGGATATCTTCTGGAGCTTCGGTAAAAACTTCCTCGATTCGCTTGGCTGAGATATAGGATTGGTTGAGAGAATTGATCAGCATAGCTAGTTTGACCAATTCCACCAAAATCTGTAAGAGATAGTTGATAAGGGCAATGAGAGCACCCTGGCTGAGTAAACCTCCTTGTATAGAAATATATCCCTGCCAGATGATGACAAGCAGAGTTCCATTAACAATCAGATAGGTCAGAGGTGTTAGTAAACTAGACCAGAAACCTGTTTTTTCTTGTAATCTGGCATAAACTTGGTTAAGGGTTTGAAAAATCTGTAACTCTCGTTTTTCTTGCCCAAAAGCACGAATCACCCGCATCCCTTGTAATTGCTGGCGCGTTTCCTGAACCAGTTGGTCCGTTTTCTTTCTGAGACCACTGTAGAGAGGATTGACCAGACGAGAGAGCCCAACAATAACGATTGTCAAAAAACCAACCATGACCAAAAACCAGAAAGTCAGCTCAGCTGAGATGCGATAGGCCATAAAGATTGCCCCAAAAACGATAATAGGCGCTCTCAAAAAGAGACGCAGAAACTGATTAATACCAGTCTGAATCTGGTAGGTATCCGAGGTCAAGCGAGTGACCAAGCTAGAAGTTGTCAAACGGTCTCTGCTTTCCTTTGGTAAAGAAAGAATATGACGATAGAGGTCGTTTGTCAATTCCTTGGCAAAACCTACCGCTGCCTTTGCTGAATAAAATTGAGCAATCAAGGCTACTAAAACGCCAATCACTGCAAAGATAAGGAGTAGGCCAATCTGCATCCAGAGGTGTCCTTGATCTCTCTGGGGCAAGGATTGGTCAACAATCCCAGCAATCACCATGGGAACCAAGAGCTCAAAAACAGCTTCAAGTAGCTTGAACAAGGGAGCTAAAATGGATTCTTTGATATAGGATTTGAAGTAAGATAGTAAGTGTTTCATAGATCCCTTCTATTCTTATTCTGGAAATGAAGAAAGTGGGAAGCCCCGCCCTCTCAGTTTTATTTGTTTAAGTAAGGTAATAGATAGCCATATCCTGCTTTTTCCATCTCATCCTTTGCTACAAAGCGCAAGGAGGCAGAATTAATACAGTAACGCAGGCCACCTAACTCCTGAGGTCCATCTGTGAAAACATGACCCAAGTGAGCATTGCCTGAGCGAGAACGAACCTCGATTCGCTCCATTCCATGGCTCAGGTCCTTGTAGTAATGAATCAATTCCTTAGAAATCGGACGACTAAAACTTGGCCAACCACAACCTGAAGCAAACTTATCCTTAGCGAAAAAAAGCGGTTCACCCGTCGTGATGTCTACATATATCCCCTCTTCAAAGATTTGGTCATAAGCATTGCTAAATGGAGCCTCTGTTGCAGCTTCTTGCGTAACACGATAAGACTCTGCTGACAAACTTTCCCTTAACACTTCTTGACTAGGCTTTTCATAATTTGAGGCGTCAATCAATGGCTTCTCAGCATCTGTCACATCGATATGACAGTAACCGGAAGGATTCTTCTTAAGATAGTCTTGGTGGTAGTCTTCCGCCAGAATATAGTGGCGAAGTTTCTCCACTTCTACTGCAATCTTTCGACCCAGCATACGCTCCTGCTCCTGCATCACTGTGTAGATAGCTGGCAGGTCTGCTTCATCCTGATAATAAATCCCAGTACGATATTGACGACCACGGTCATTCCCTTGCTGGTTGATAGATAAGGGATCGATGACTCGGAAAAAATAGAGCAAAATCTCTCTGAGTGACACTGCCTTCTCATCGTAAATCACTTGAACTGTTTCTGCATGGTCTGTTTCCTTGAGCAGCTGGTAATTGGTTGTTTCGACTTGCCCATTAGCGTAGCCAACACTGGTCGCTAGCACTCCAGAAATTCTGGAAAAATACTCCTCTAAACCCCAAAAACAACCACCTGCTAGATAAATTTCTGCCATCTTTTTTTCTCCTTTATCAAGTTTTTAACTAATACTCTTCGAAAAACTCTTCAAACCACGTCAGCTTACATCTGCAACCTCAAAACAGTATTTTGAGCTAACTTCGTCAGTTCTATCCACAACCTCAAAACAGTATTTTGAGCTAACTTCGTCAGTTCTATCCACAACCTCAAAACACTGTTTTGAGCAGCCTGCGGCTAGCTTCCTAGTTTGCTCTTTGATTTTCATTGAGTATAAACTTCTTTTCAAAAAAAGGATAGGAACCCCCCTAGTCGAGACTTTCCCCATCCTATCTTCTATTCTTTATTTTGCTTGGACACGAACACCTTGGGTATCCACCTTCAAATCATGAAGTTTGCCTTTAAAAGACTGCTTTTGCAACTCAGCTTTAATCTTGGGCATCTTGTCATGAGAAGCCAGAACCATAACTGTCGGTACCAGCCCCAGAGAGATAGGTTGCATAGGCACCATTTTCTTTGGCTACTTGCTTAATCGTCGCAAATTCTCTCACCAAGTCCTGACGATAGCGCTCGTGGAAGAGGTCTCCCTCGATTGCTTGTCCAGCAGTCACCATGTCTCCTGCCAACAAGGCTGCAACAGCAACATTGGCAATCGAACTTGCTGCAACAGCTTCCTTGTAGGACAATTTTCTTAGGCAAGACACCACGGCTATCTCGAGTACGCAATTCATAGTTTGGAATGTAGGCTAGAAAATCACACTCTGGGAAGTCTGCCACAATCGCAGAAACTTGCCCTTCAACAGAACTTGCAACAACGAGATTTACCATAAATGGCTGGAGCCACATTGTCAGGATGCCCTTCAATCTTGGTCGCAAGCTGCAATTTGTCATGGTCAGATAAGTTGAGTTTGCCCAGTTGGTTAGCTAGTTCAATCCCAGCAACAATAACCGAGCTAGAAGAACCCAAACCACGCGCCAAGGGAACATCACTGGTCATTTTCAAACGTCTTGGTTGTAAGTTTGGTAAAATTTGCAGGGCAATTTTGAGCAAGAGATTACGCTCGTCATGAGGAATCCATTTGCCAATCTGGTGTTCAATCAACCACTCATCTCGTTCTTCACAGACCTCAATTTGAAGATACTTGGTTACAGCTACACCGACCGAGTCAAAACCTGGCCCGATATTGGCACTGGTTGCAGGTACAATAATTTTCATCTTATTCTCCTAGCACCTTGAAGGTATTCAAGAGGTCGAATTCTGAAACCTTCTTCAATTCAGCTGAGACATTCTCAAGTTGGGCTTTATTAATCTTATGTGTAATGATGACCACACGTGCCTTGTCACCTTCTTTTCCGTCTTGGAGGATTTGCTTGAAGGAAATATCTTGAGCGTTGAAGATTTCAGCCAATTTCAAGACCTGACCTTTTGAGTCTGGTGCCAAGATTGAGAAATAGTAATTTGCTTTGACATCTTCTGGATTTGCCAAGACCAAGTCACGGCTATATTCGTTGAAGTCTTTGCCAATGGTACCATCATTCAAGCGACGAACGATACGGACAATATCCGCTACAACACTTGTTGCAGTTGGTTTTTGACCAGCACCTGGTCCGTAGTACATAGACTCACCGATACCGATAGATTCTACAAAGACAGCGTTCATTACGCCATTCACACTAGCAAGTGGGTGTGCTTTAGGAAGGAAGGTTGGAGTCACTTCTGCAGCAATACCTGAAGGAGTTTCCTCGATAGAACCAACCAATTTCACTACATAGCCAAGCTCTTGAGCTACAGCTACGTCTTCTGGTGTGATGTTACGGATTCCCTTGTGGGCTACATCGTCAAAGGCAACCTTCATCCCAAAAGGCAAATTGGCTCAAAATCACCATCTTGTAGGCTGCATCAATCCCATCTACGTCATTTGTAGGGTCGCTTTCTGCAAAACCTAGTCTTTGCGCTTCTGCAAGAGCATCATCGTAAGACCAGCCTTCTTCCACCATCTTGGTCATCATGAAAGTTAGAAGTTCCGTTAACCACACCAAGTACACGCGTGATTTTATCAGAAGCCAAGGAATTTGCCAAAGTACGAAGAATTGGAATCCCACCAGCTACTGCTGCTTCGTAGTAAAGAGCTACCTTGTTAGCTTTAGCGATTTCTAGCAATTCTGCGCCATGGACAGCCAAAAGGTCCTTGTTAGCAGTAACAACGTGTTTCCCAGCTTCCAAGGCACGAGTGATAAAAGGTCTTTAGCAGGTTCGATACGTCCCATCAATTCCACTACGATGGTAATGTCTTGGTCTGATAAAATATCATCCACATTGGTTACAAAGTTAAAGTCATTCCCTGCTGCAAGCAAGCGATTCTTTTCATCTTCATCCTTGACCAATACCTTAGCAACTTCAATCTCTGAATGTGCTGATTGATTGATTTTTTCTCCATTTTCCTTTAGGAGGAAAGGCACACCACTTGCAACGGTACCAAATCCTAGTAAAGCAATTTTAACTGTCATGTTTGTCTCCTCGAAATTTTCTAATATAGCCATTATAACAGAATTTTGTGAAAATTCCTATTATAGTAAATCACTATTTCAGTCTAAAAAAGAAAAAACGAATCAGACGATTCGCTCTTCTTAAAATCTAGAAATAACTTTCCAGAAAGGATTATCCAATCTTTTGAAGATTGAGCACTGCATCGTGATTCAGCAAGACTTGACCATACTCTTGCAAGACTGAGCGACTGATGTCACTATCTTCCGCAAACTCACGCATACGGGCCAAGAGCCAAGCTGGATATGGACTTGGATGATTTTCAATATCCACTAAAATGGTCAAATAATAGCGCTCATTCATCTTGTAGAGTTCAGAAGTTTCCATCTCAAAAGTCACTGTTTTGGCAAAAGCCACCAAGTCAGCCAACTTTGCAAAAGAAAGGATGTAATAGATATAAGGTTCTTTCTTGCTTTCAACCTCTTGTTCAGCCTGCTCTTGCTCTTCTTCCTTAGCTTCAACCTGCTCTAGAGATTGAATCGCTTCGATATCATCCTTAGTTTTGTCTGCGATGCTTTTTTCCAAAGTTTTGATAAATTCATCTGGAGACATTTGAGCCAATTCTTCCATATCTGGTAAATCCGATAAGTCCTCAAAATCTAGATTTTGGTCAATCTTTGATTTGGTTACAAAGACATCGACCTTATCTGGTTTTTGGAGTCACACGGAAAAGCTCAACATGCCTGTATCCAGAAAAGCTCTCAGGCATCTCTAATTCATCCAAGATAGCATAAAAAGAACTCTTCTGTTTTTTCTTGAGGAACGAGAAAGTCAGCAATCTCCATGCCACGATCCATCAAATCCTCTAAAGACATCGTGATTTTCAAAGTTGTATCACTAATTTGTTTCATTTTCATTGCTAGTAACCTCATACTTTCAGTTCTATCTATTATACTAGATTTTTACGATTTTATCAAAAGAATGAAGCGAGAATGTGATATAATACTAGAGATCATTTTTAGATTATAAGAAAGAAAGTTCAATGAAAAAAATATAAAAAGTTAAATGCACTTGGCTAGCTTACTGGTCAATATTCTCAATATCGTTTTTCCTCTGATAACCAATCCTTATCTGACACGGATTCTCAGCAAATCCAACTACGGTTATTTCAATACCGCCAATACCTGGGCTAGCTTTGTCATTCCACTAGCAGCCTTTGGAATATACAACTACGGGATTCGTGCTATCAGTAAGGTTAAGGACGACAAGAATAAAATCAACTATGTCTTTTCTAAGTTGTTTTATATTTCGGTTTTCACTTCTCTACTGACGACTGGTATCTACTTCCTCTTTATCTTCTTTGATACCAGCATTGTGAACCTGAAAGTCCTTTACTATATCCTAGGAGCTCAGGCACTCTTCCAATTCCTCAATATCGAATGGATGAACGAGGCTTATGAAAACTATGCCTTCATCCTCTACAAGACATTGATTATTCGGATTGCCATGCTGGTTGCTATCTTTACCTTTGTTAAAACTGCAGATGATATCGTTCCTTATGCCATCGTCATGAGTGCAACCACCATCCTCAACTACCTGCTCAGTTTTCTTTGGATCAAGAGAGAAGTTTCCTTTGTCAAAATTGGTCTTGTGGAATTAATCAAAGCATCTAAACCGCTCTTGACTATGCTTCTCTTAGCGAACGCCAACATGCTCTATACCTTGCTTGATAGAATGTTTATCACCAAGGGACCCGATGAAAACTACATTTCTTACTACACTATTGCTTCCAGTATTGTCATGCTGATAGCCAGTGTCTTAAGTGGGGCTCTCAATGTGAGTATCCCACGTCTCGGCTACTATCTCGGTAAGAAAGATTACACCTCTTATAAAAGTCTTCTGAATCAAGGGGCTGCCCTCTTTTACTTCCTCATCGTTCCAACCAGCATTGGGATTATGGTATTAGGGAACTACGCGGCAGTTATCTACTCTTCTGAAAAATACCTCGAAGCAGGTATTGTGACAAGTGTCTTTGCCTTTCGTACCATCATCTGGGCCATCGAGTTGATCCTTGGTAAACAAATTATCTTTATCAATGACCACGAAAATCGCTTGACTGCCTTTTACTTCCTTGGTGGCGGAGCCAATATCCTCTTCAACTGCCTCTTGTATTTCAATAATATTTTCGCACCAGAGTACTATATCGCTACGACCATTCTTGCGGAGACTATCGTCGTTCTCTTGGAAATTCGCTTTATCCAGAAACACCAACTGATTGATTTGAAAGAAATCTTTGCTACTCTAACACGCTATACTATTGTATCCCTTGGTTTCATCCCAATTTATTTTGTGTTTAAATTCCTTTTCCAAGTCAACTCTTATACAGTCAACTTCAACATGATTCTCATGGTTCTCTCGACTGTTGCAGCTTGTGGTATTTATTACCTCTTGACCCTCTTTATCGCCAAAGATAAAACA
>BNJT01001827.1_pt1 | contig 14976 bp, 20 predicted proteins | sample 8540491 | NCBI WGS metagenome assembly BNJT01 (sample SAMD00202455, study PRJDB9452) | human saliva metagenome | host: Homo sapiens
TCTTAATAAGCCCCCAATAACAAGGTCTATTGAAAAAGTTCCAAAGTTTTGAAAGACTCTGGAACTTTTTACGATCGACCATTTTAGTGGATAATCTCAAACTATGCCAAATAATCCTCTGAACTCTCTTTTGTTTACGATAGCCTGTTAGCTTTCTGACATCTATAGATAATCTCTTCTGTTTCAACTGGGAACATCTCCATCTTCCTCAGGTGGGAGCCTCTTCTCAAAAAGGCTGAGTTGTCCAGAAGGGCAAGTTCATTGATGAGACTATCAATTGTAGCACTCTCTTCTTGAATGATTTTTCAATCTTTCTTCCATCGTCCTCCCCTCTGATAACTATTTTTATCCAGTATAGCAAAGGCTTGGTGATTACGATTCGGCTTGGCTTGTCAAATTTAGATTATATAGTTATTTGAATTAGCAATAGGACACTGATTAATCAGGATGATGCGAGATATTTATAGTACTCATCATATTTTAGGTCGTCCTATTCTTGGTTCAAAGAACTATATTTGAGTATCAGCTGTACGATATACCCAGTCGTACGCAAAAATCTCCTAGCAGAAATGACTACTAGGAGATTTTTTTATGAGAGGTGCTTGTCTAGGCCTTGAAAAATCAAATTCATTATTTGATGCTAATCGAACAAGTTCCTAATTAAGCTTCTTCGTCTTCTTTACGACGACGGCCTGCAAGACCAAGACCAAGTAAGGCACTTGCGGCTGCTGCTACCATCGCTACAGTAGAATCTGCTGTACCTGTATTTGGCAATTCTTTAGCTCCTTTACGCGCATTTGCTTGTGCTGATGCTGTTTGACTAGCATTAGCTGCTGCTTGAGTTGTAGCTGGAGCTACAGCTGGTGTTTGAGCAGCTTGATTGTTGCTGGATTTGTCTGATTGCTTGTCGGAGAAACTTCCGAGATGAAATCTTCAATACGTTTCACCATTGTATCCACTTCTTCTTGACTTGCTTTTGAATCAGCAAATACTTTCTTACCTTCTTCTAATAACGCTTTTTGCTTTCTTAGCACTATTTTCATCCAATTTATCTGATTGATGATTGATGAAATCATCTAATCGATGAATTGCTGATTCTAATTTACCTTTATCGACATCTCCTGTGGTGCTGCTGGCGTTGCTTCTTTCGTTGGATCAGTTGCTGTTCCGTATGCACTATAGTCACTATTGCCTTTCTTAACTTTCGCTTTTGACTTCTGTTCCATCTTCCGCCACTGCGTGCGTTAACTTGATGATTCCATCTCCGCTTACCGTAATTCCGTCATGTCCGCTTGGTACTGTCCATCCTGTTGCTGTTTTCTAATGACTACATCTACTGGTTTGGTCTGTTCCTGTCGGTGTGTACGTTAGCGTAATTTCGTCCATTCCGGCTGCTGGCGTTACTGTCACACTTGCGTCTGTTGGGTTTGGTGTGACCGTTGGTGCTGCTGGCGTTGCTTCTTTCGTTGGATCAGTTGCTGTTCCGTATGCACTATAGTCACTATTGCCTTTCTTAACTTTCGCTTTTGACTTCTGTTCCATCTTCCGCCACTGCGTGCGTTAACTTGATGATTCCATCTCCGCTTACCGTAATTCCGTCATGTCCGCTTGGTACTGTCCATCCTGTTGCTGTTTTCTTAATGACTACATCTACTGGTTGGTCTGTTCCTGTCGGTGTGTACGTTAGCGTAATTTCGTCCATTCCGGCTGCTGGCGTTACTGTCACACTTGCGTCTGTTGGGTTTGCTGTGACCGTTGGTGCTGCTGGCGTTGCTTCTTTCGTTGGATCAGTTGCTGTTCCGTATGCACTATAGTCACTATTGCCTTTCTTAACTTTCGCTTTTGACTTCTGTTCCATCTTCCGCCACTGCGTACGTTAACTTGATGATTCCATCTCCGCTTACCGTAATTCCGTCATGTCCGCTTGGTACTGTCCATCCTGTTGCTGTTTTCTTAATGACTACATCTACTGGTTTGGTCTGTTCCTGTCGGTGTGTACGTTAGCGTAATTTCGTCCATTCCGGCTGCTGGCGTTACTGTCACTTGCGTCTGTTGGGTTTGCTGTGACCGTTGGTGCTGCTGGCGTTGCTTCTTTCGTTGGATCAGTTGCTGTTCCGTATGCACTATAGTCACTATTGCCTTTCTTAACTTTCGCTTTGACTTCTGTTCCATCTTCCGCCACTGCGTGCGTTAACTTGATGATTCCATCTCCGCTTACCGTAATTCCGTCATGTCCGCTTGGTACTGTCCATCCTGTTGCTGTTTTCTTAACGACTACATCTACTGGTTGGTCTGTTCCTGTCGGTGTGTACGTTAGCGTAATTTCGTCCATTCCGGCTGCTGGCGTTACTGTCACACTTGCGTCTGTTGGGTTTGCTGTTACCGTTGGTGCTGCTGGCGTTGCTTCTTTCGTTGGATCAGTTGCTGTTCCGTCTGCACTATAGTCACTATTGCCTTTCTTAACTTTCGCTTTTGACTTCTGTTCCATCTTCCGCCACTGCGTGCGTTAACTTGATGATTCCATCTCCGCTTACCGTAATTCCGTCATGTCCGCTTGGTACTGTCCATCCTGTTGCTGTTTTCTTAATGACTACATCTACTGGTTGGTCTGTTCCTGTCGGTGTGTACGTTAGCGTAATTTCGTCCATTCCGGCTGCTGGCGTTACTGTCACACTTGCGTCTGTTGGGTTTGGTGTGACCGTTGGTGCTGCTGGCGTTGCTTCTTTCGTTGGATCAGTTGCTGTTCCGTATGCACTATAGTCACTATTGCCTTTCTTAACTTTCGCTTTGACTTCTGTTCCATCTTCCGCCACTGCGTGCGTTAACTGATGATTCCATCTCCGCTTACTGTAATTCCGTCATGTCCGCTTGGTACTGTCCATCCTGTTGCTGTTTTTCTTAATGACTACATCTACTGGTTGGTCTGTTCCTGTCGGTGTGTACGTTAGCGTAATTTCGTCCATTCCGGCTGCTGGCGTTACTGTCACACTTGCGTCTGTTGGGTTTTGGTGTGACCGTTGGTGCTGCTGGCGTTGCTTCTTTCGTTGGATCAGTTGCTGTTCCGTCTGCACTATAGTCACTATTGCCTTTCTTAACTTTCGCTTTTGACTTCTGTTCCATCTTCCGCCACTGCGTGCGTTAACTTGATGATTCCATCTCCGCTTACCGTAATTCCGTCATGTCCGCTTGGTACTGTCCATCCTGTTGCTGTTTTCTTAACGACTACATCTACTGGTTGGTCTGTTCCTGTCGGTGTGTACGTTAGCGTAATTTCGTCCATTCCGGCTGCTGGCGTTACTGTCACACTTGCGTCTGTTGGGTTTTGGTGTGACCGTTGGTGCTGCTGGCGTTGCTTCTTTCGTTGGATCAGTTGCTGTTCCTGTATGCACTATAGTCACTATTGCCTTTCTTAACTTTCGCTTTGACTTCTGTTCCATCTTCCGCCACTGCGTGCGTTAACCTGATGATTCCATCTCCGCTTACCGTAATTCCGTCATGTCCGCTTGGTACTGTCCATCCTGTTGCTGTTTTCTTAATGACTACATCTACTGGTTGGTCTGTTCCTGTCGGTGTGTACGTTAGCGTAATTTCGTCCATTCCGGCTGCTGGCGTTACTGTCACACTTGCGTCTGTTGGGTTTGGTGTGACCGTTGGTGCTGCTGGCGTTGCTTCTTTCGTTGGATCAGTTGCTGTTCCGTATGCACTATAGTCACTATTGCCTTTCTTAACTTTTCGCTTTTGACTTCTGTTCCATCTTCCGCCACTGCGTACGTTAACTTGATGATTCCATCTCCGCTTACCGTAATTCCGTCATGTCCGCTTGGTACTGTCCATCCTGTTGCTGTTTTCTTAATGACTACATCTACTGGTTGGTCTGTTCCTGTCGGTGTGTACGTTAGCGTAATTTCTCGTCCATTCCGGCTGCTGGCGTTACTGTCACACTTGCGTCTGTTGGGTTTGGTGTGACCGTTGGTGCTGCTGGCGTTGCTTCTTTCGTTGGATCAGTTGCTGTTCCGTATGCACTATAGTCACTATTGCCTTTCTTAACTTTCGCTTTGACTTCTGTTCCATCTTCCGCCACTGCGTGCGTTAACTTGATGATTCCATCTCCGCTTACCGTAATTCCGTCATGTCCGCTTGGTACTGTCCATCCTGTTGCTGTTTTCTTAATGACTACATCTACTGGTTGGTCTGTTCCTGTCGGTGTGTACGTTAGCGTAATTTCGTCCATTCCGGCTGCTGGCGTTACTGTCACACTTGCGTCTGTTGGGTTTGGTGTGACCGTTGGTGCTGCATGGTGTCGTTGTAGCTACCACATTCACTTTGACACCTACTCGATCGGCTGAGCCATCAGGGTATGTTACTAAGATTACTGCTGGTTTTGAACCTGCTGAGCTTGTATCAGGTGCGGTTTTCCCATGTGATCCCAGTATTTGCTGGTAATTTATTTGGCTCGTTTGATGTCGGTGTATTCTTTATAAAGTTCTCCGCATTTGGCATACTTCCCTTTTCTACATCTGGTAAGGGATTTTTAGTTCTGGTTCATACTTACTGTCATCGAGATTTTTATTAAGTTTGTCTACAACCTTAGTCGGGTCGATAGCCTTGTCATATATAGACATTCTATACACCCTACCACCAGGTGTTGCTTCAGGAGCGATACCTGTACCAGGCCCAGTTCCTAAATCATCAAAAGAAAAATCCTAAAAATTGTTTTTCCATCTTTTTGTATAAGGTCTTGCATTAGCAAGAGTAGCATCATCAATTAAAGAAATTTCCTTAGTAACCGTTCCATCCTTGACAAGGTAAACAGCGAATTCTGTCTTAGATTTTACAATAATAAAGTCAACGACTTCATTATCAGAAATTAATCTGTTACCAACTGGAGAACTAATATTATTATAAAACTGTAAACTTCCGTTATTAAAATAGAAACCTGTATCGTCTTCGGAATTCTTATAATCTACTATTTTTCTCCAGCTTCCAGTAGTTTTTATCAAAAAGCAAACTTTTACACTGATGGTATATTCTTTCACCTAGTTCCTTATCTATTGTAAGCTTGAAGCCTCCACCTCTAGGTTGAGTTGATTTCCATTCCACGTACTTTCCATGACTATCTTCACCATATTTTTAATGATTCATTATTTCTACTATTACCATCTCCTTCTTTTGCTAAACCATTCAAGCTTAGAATGATTTTTGAAATCTTGATCATTTCCGAAAATACAAATGAATTATAAGGATCAGCCTCAGTTGCTGGTTGTTCTCCAGTACGCAGTGGATTCGTTCTATCCATTGCTTTCCCGTTACGAGGGTCATGAGAACCAGTGTTTGCGATTGAATTTGTTCCAGCTTTTTGGTTCTGTATTTTTGCCTTTTTACCTACTGTTGGTTGACCGTTAGTTGTATCTACTTCTGGTGTTACTTTTTCTCTGTAGGGTTTTGTTATTAATTTAGTGTTAGCTACAGTTACAAGTTTGCTGTAAGCCTTTGTCAGTTCAGCTTGAGTTGTAGCATTTTGTAACACTTCTTTAGCTGCAGCCAACTCCGCTTTTAATAGAGCAACACTCTTTTCTGTTTTATTGGCGTATGCACCTTTATCCAGTTTCGCTTCAATCTCTTTGATATATTTTTTCAAGTTTCGTTTTTGTCTAAAGCTGGAGTTACTGGTTCTTCTGGTTTAGCAATAGTTTCCACTACAACTGTATTGCCTACTTGTTTTGTAGTATTCCCCTGAACCTTACCTGAGCCAGTATTTTCATCATTTTGTTTTAGTTTTTAAGCTCTGGCTTGCCTTGCGGTTGAACAGCAGTCATATCAGCTGATACAGCACCATTGCCCAAAAACATGAAAAAGAGCCGCTACTGCTACACTAGCTGCACCAAAGCTATATTTACGAATTGAATAGCGTGTAACCTTCTCACGGTGCATGCGTTCAACACGACTCATTGACTTATTTGTTTTCATTGATTTAAATTCTCCTTCAAGTTTCAAATTGTATCTCAATTTTTAGAATAGACCTTCTTTAATACATCATATCAGCCCCAAGAAAATCACCAAAAAGCATATATATATATATATATATATATATATGCATACTGAGTGTTCAATTTTGGTTTCAAAAAGACTATTCACTTGAATCTTCCAATTAAATATTATACTGCATTTCTGTTATAATTACAACTATTATATAATGTAATAGATTGAGAAATAAGATGGAACCAAGTCGATTAGGAAAGACAAATGAATTTCTAAAAATGTTTTAGCAACCGCAATGTTCTGGTCTATATTCAATCTACTATATAATACTCTTCGAAAATCTCTTCAAACCACGTCAGCGTCGCCTTACCGTACTCAAGTACAGCTTGCAGCTTGCAGCTTGCGGCTAGTTTCCTAGTTTGCTCTTTGATTTTCATTGAGTATAAGATTGATTTCCTAGCAAGATCTTGAATTTACTCGAGGATAAACTATCATAAAACAAAGAAAAAGAGGGTGCTACTCTCACACTCCTTTCTCAAACTTATATCTTAATACCAAACGCTGACGTCAACACGACCACGAATTCCTTTTAAGTATTCAGATGAGGTATATTGCCATCCTTTTTCACCTGAATAATGAGGATTTGTCCAATCAAGCGCATCCGTATAGGCTGCTACCCAGTTAACATGTTGCAAAATATCAGGATGATTCAAACGAGTTTGCAAAAGTTGACGATAGCTATAAACTTTCACATTTTGATAACCAGCCTGCTTCATTGTTGCCATATACTTATTGATAATCTTGACCCAGATTCCAGTATCACTTGAAGATCTCTTGGTTTTATTGACATACTCCCAGTTCTCAACATCATAGTAGATAGGATAAGACAAGTTCATATTGTATTTTTTTAAGAGTTCAATAGTCTGATTGGCATCATTCTCAGCATCAGTCTCATTTTCAGCATAAGTATAGAGGTAAACACCATAAGGAATGCCTAGTCGATTCAATTCTTGAATATTATAAGCCAATTCCTTATCTTCTACACCACTATATCCCAAGCGAACAATGACGCCATCAACTCCATTTTCCTGGATAACCTTTTTCCAATCACTAATGCGACCATTATGTTCACTAACATCAATAACCTTCTTAGCACGATCTGTTCCAACCTGTTCTTCACGATGGTTAAAGAAATAACGGTGGCCGTTTCGATAAACCCAACCAACATTCAAGGCTTTCTTTTCTTTCAGTTCCCCTGAATCAGCAAAAGTATAGCGAGTATCGTCCATCACTAACTCACCAGTTGCCATAGCACCACTTTCAGTAAGATAGTAATTACCTTGCCACTCATCTTGAGCCATGTAGCCCCACTTCTTGAAATAATACCACTTGCCATCAATCTTTTGCCACTGTTCATTAGCGTAAGAACCATCTGCCTTAAGATAGAACCAAGTCTTATAATGCTTATCGTAAAGCCATTCGTTTTGCATCATGGCACCTTGACCATTCAAGAAATAATTTCCTTGCCACTGACTTTTAGCCATAGAGCCCCATTTCTTGAAATAATACCATTTGCCATTAATTTTCTGCCATTCTTGATTTGCATAAGAACCGTCTGCCTTGAGATAGAACCAGCTATTATAATGGTTATCGTAAACCCATTCATTTTTAGCCATGTAACCACCCGCTTTGAGGTAATAGTTTCCATGCCATTCTTTTTGGGCATAACGACCATCTGATTTTATATAGAACCAACTATTGTAGCTAGTATCGAAAATCCACTCACTCTTAGCTTTGGAACCATCAGCTTTTACATAGAAATCTCCTTCCCAGTGTGCTGATGTTAAATTTGGCTTACTTTCTTCTTTCTGACTACTACTAGCTCGCGTCTCTTTTACTTCTTCCTTCTTCTCTTCTTCTTTTTGACTTGTAGTCGTTTCTGATTTCTTTTCTTCTACCTTGCTAGAAGAATCTTGAACTCTGCTTCCTTCCGAAGATGATTTCACTTCAGTTTCATTTGCAGCGACATGACTAACTGCCAAGCCCAGTAAACAGAGACTTGCTAATCCAATTTTTCCAATCTTGATTTTCAATCTTTCTTCTCCTATAAAAAATGGAACAGACATCTTGAATGCTGTTCCACCTAGCTTTTGCTACTGATTATTTTACAAAGTCAAGCAAAGCCAAGAAGCTTTCTGCTTCAAGTGACGCACCACCTACAAGGGCACCGTCAACATCTGGGCAAGCCATGTATGAAGCAACGTTTTCAGGTTTAACAGAACCACCGTATTGAACACGAACTTTGTCCGCAACTTCTTGACCAAAGTCAGCAGCTACAACGTCACGAACAACTTTACACATTTTTGTGCGTCGTCTTGTGAAGCTGATTTACCAGTACCGATAGCCCAGATTGGCTCATAAGCGATAACTGATGCAGCAACTTGTTCAGCTGTCAAACCAGCCAATGCAGCAGATACTTGAGCACCTACGAATTCAGCAGCTTTACCAGCTTCATAAGTTTCAAGTGATTCACCACAACAGATGATTGGAAGCATACCGTTCGCAAAGATTGCTTTTGCTTTTTTGTTGATATCTTCGTCAGTTTCATGGAAGTAGTCACGGCGTTCTGAGTGACCGATAACAACGTAGTCAGTACCGATTTCTTTCAAAACTTGTGGGCTTGTTTCACCAGTGAAAGCACCTGCATTTTCAAAGTAGCAGTTTTGAGCAGCAACTTTAAGGTTTGAACCTTTTGCAGCAGCAAGAACAGTTGTCAAATCAAGAGCTGGAGCGGCGATACCTGCTTCAACAAGATCTGATGAAGGAAGTTTTGATGCTACTGCTTCAACAAATGCTTTAGCTTCTTCTGGATTTTTGTTCATTTTCCAGTTACCAGCGATAAATGGTTTACGTGACATTTCACATACCTCTTTTTTCAATTTATTTTCTATTTATTTTATCACAATTAAACACAGCTTGCAAATCTTACTCGGATTTCAAGCCTGCTTTCATGGATTAATCCTTCCAAAGATCCATGGCATTTCTAAAATCTGCAGATACCTGTGTCAACTGAGGATTGCTTGCTTCTCTCTCTGCCCGCTTAGCCTCGATTTGAGCCACACTTTTGATGCCTTCATGTCGCCAATTTCTCAAAATGGCCTGGATGTACTTCCAGTTTGGTTTTCCATTCAAAACAGCTTCACGAAGAGCTTCCTTAATCAAGTCAGCACTGATTCCATCTTCCTTTAGTGTCTTGGTCAAATCCTCAATCTCAAAAGGAGTCAACAGGCGTCCCAACTCCTGCTGGAAGGTTTCCACCAAATCCTTAAGATGATTTTGAGGTATCAATTGGTCTGGACTTGAATGAGTAGCACCAAGCAAGTCATCCAAACGTTCCAAGGCTAGACTGGTATCAAAAAGCAATTCGATTTCGCCATTTAGCTCGATAGTACGGTACTGAAGTAGTCCCCTCTCCGTTAGATTGGAAATGGACTGGTTGACATCCGAAATTTCCTTGCCAATCCTGTCAGCAATCTGGCTTGGCGACATTTCTTCTAAGTCTGTCGTATTTTGCAAATAGAAAAATTGCCAGACCAGAAAATCGTCGCTAGAAGGAAAGAGTTCCTTAAAATGCAAGAGCAGGGCACTCGGTAAAACCAAGTTCCCTGATTTAAAAGCGTCTAAATATGTCATAATTCCTCTTATAAATACCCATATGCAGATGCATCATCTTCTATCTTTCTCCAGTCAAAAGGTGTTTCCTGATAGACCGCATAGTTTACCCAGTTACTGAAAAAGAGGGCTGCAGATGAAGACCAACAAAGACAAGGCATCTTGTTAACATCATCATCCTTAAAGTAATTTTCTGGAATATGTGGGTCTAAACCTGCGTCACGATCTCGGAAATACTCTTTTGCCAAGGTATCACGGTCATACTCCAAATGCCCAAAACTATAAATTTCTCGTAAATCACGACTGGCCAAAATCGAAACCCCAACCTGAGGACCTTCTGATAAAATCTCGAGATTGGATTTGTTTAAGACCTCTTCCTTAGAAATCTCCGTATGCCGTGAATGAGGAGATACATAGCTATCGTCAAAACCTCTAAATAGAAGATGACCTTCCTTTAAGGTGTCCTGAGGATAGATACCCGATAACTTACTGTCCATCTGGTATTTTTCCACTCCATAGCGCAGATAAAGACCAGCCTGAGCCCCCCAGCAGATATGAAGGGTCGAATAAACATGGGTCTTGGACCACTCAAGCACCTGACTGAATTCCTCCCAATAGTCCACTTCCTCAAATGGTAAATGCTCAACTGGAGCACCCGTGATAATCATCCCATCAAAATACTCATCCTTGACTTCAGGAAAAGTTTTATAAAAGGTCTCCATGTGCTCTGAACGAGTTGTTTTAGAACGATGAGTCTCCATATAGAGAAAATCAATATCCAATTGTAGGGGCGTATTAGCCAAATGGCGCAACAACTGGGTTTCTGTAACCATTTTCTGTGGCATGAGATTTAAAATTAAAATCTTCAAGGGACGGATATCTTGGTGGGCCGCACGTTGATCATCCATGACAAAGATATTCTCTGTCCGTAAAATCTCAACAGCTGGCAATTTTTTATCAATTCGAATCGGCATAACCCTCTCCTAACTGTACTCTTTCAGGAATAATTTCATATGTTTGAAGCCAAATCTCAAACACCTAGTCCTTTTATTATACTGCAAGAAGATATAGTTTTCAATTATAGTTTTTCTCTAACTAGCTATAGTCTCTTTTTTTATATCCTAATCGTAGAGAAAAACAGCCCTAGGGGACTGTTTTTTTCATTAATAATGCATAAGAACTTTGTAATCGTAGTCACCGATTTTTTCACGACCGTTCAATTCATCCAATTCAACAAGGAAGGCACAACCTGCTACAACACCACCAAGTTTTTCAATCATCTCGATGGTCGCCTTAACAGTTCCACCTGTTGCTAAGAGGTCATCTACGATAAGAACACGTTGACCTGGCTTGATGGCATCCGCGTGCATAGTCAAGGTATCAACGCCATACTCTTTTTCATAGTCAGCAGAAATAACTTCACGTGGCAATTTTCCCGGCTTACGAACAGGTGCAAAACCAATTCCCAACTCAAAGGCAACTGGACAGCCCACGATAAAACCACGAGCTTCGGGCCCTACGATCATATCAATTTTCTTGTCAGTAGCATATTGAACGATTTCACGAACAGCATAGCTATAAGCATTTCCGTCAGCCATCAAAGGACTGATATCACGGAAAGTAATACCTTCCTTCGGATAATTTTCAATTGTTGCAATGTAATCTTTTTAAATTCATCTTTTTCTTTCTTTCAAAAGTTTTTTTACTCCCTATTATACCATATTTTTCTAGTAAAGAAGAAAGAGAAAAACAATATTTGAATCATTTACGCTGTGACCTTTTTTTGACCAAAAATAGCGGTTCCGTTACTTTTTGTAAATAAAAATCTATTCCAGAAACTTGAGGAATAATTTCTAAAAAAACCAAAGCCAGTTTCAGAAAACAGATTTTTATTTTTCATTTTTAAGCATATTCATCCAACGATAACCTCAGCACCTAAAAAGGGCAGACTATCCCCCTTGAAATTTCGTCATTTTTTTAAAAATGGGACAACTATCTTAAAGCAACCCAACTGTTCAAATGCTCTGTTTCTTGTTTTTTGTACTTTTGAGTAAGCAAATCCTAATGTACATAAATAAGCCATTGTGACATATGAGCCTACTGAAAAAGTCATCAAATTGATGGCTTTTTCAGTAAACTCGTTTGAACTGTGAGTATTTTTATCATTTGTAACATCAATAGTAAACTCTTTTTCTATCTCTCTATTATCCTTTGCATATACATTTTGTTGGTAAAATACTCATACAAATCATTGATACTAAAATAATATTTTCAAATCTCTTTTTCATCATTTTTCTCCACCCCTATAGTAATTCCTCTTGTCCAGATAATCTTCCAATATGCATAATTTCGTTATATAAAATTCGTCGAACATCTTCATCCGTTAAATGCATCATTTGATCGATGGTTTTTCTAACGGATTTTTCTTTTTCATTCGAATAAACTTTTTGAATCGCAACAATGGTTAATCCATCTGACAAGTAGTCTTTTAATCTCTAACAAACGATCTACGTCATTTAACGAATACATTCTGCGATTAGTGTCTGAACGTTCCGGTGTAATTAAACGTTGTTCTTCATAGTAGCTAATTTGCCTTGCCGTTAAATCCGTCAATTTCATGACTGTTCCTATTGGAAACACTGCTAAAGAACGTCGTAATTCTTTTTCTCCCATTTCTCAAACACCTCTCTTATCCTGTATGATAGCTGTATTGTAAAAATAACTGACACAAATGTCAAGGGATTTTCTTGCTTTTTATGTCATATTTTCTAACATGATTTTGCTTTTTCAACAAAAAGACTAGGTTTCCCCAGCCTTTTTATACTGCACCCCTAAAAAGTTAGATATAAAAAAATCTAACTTTTGGGGTCACTTCCCTCTATTTTCTCCATCAAGATTTCTCTTGTTTTCCGCTTCATAAGCAATTTTCAATGTGTCTTGATCCGGAAGAGCAACACCTTTGCTTAATGTAATTTTATGCTTATCTTTTTCTGAAAAAAACCTAGGGTCTCACCATCCTGCAAATCTACATCCGTCAAGGAGTATGTACGATACGATTGAAGATATAAATTTTATTAGATTCTTCGGATTTTCATCTGCATCTATTATCTCAAGCTCATATTTTTCCAAACACGTACATTCCATAAGTGTATGCGGATATTCCCTTGTCAGTTTGATAAAGACCGAACCATATCCAGTTAAAAAAATAGGTAATTCCTGTTCTTTAATCATTTGAGCGCAGTCAATATAAGAATTTGGTTCAAAGACCACTCCGCTTGTAAATACGCCTATAGCATTTTTCCTGCATGCTGCAAGTTGCCATAATCTCAGTATAAATAAGCCCTCTTTCTTTTATATCTTCTCCATCACCTAAAACAGCAACGACAATATGCTGCCTTATGGCTTTTAGTAACCTCTACCGCTTCTCTCCACATATAATTATTGGAAGCATTGATTTCCGCCTCTTCGTTTGGTACGGGATCAGGGAATTTACTGATAACCACACGATATCCATTGATATCTGTAAAGATTACATCGTCAGCTTCATCTGTTAAATCTTCAGTTTGAGATTTTCAATACTCCCACTCATCTCTAAGGTCTGTTTATCAGTTTATTCTTGTTCCCAACAATCCTCCGAAAGCAAAAACGCTTCCACAAAATTCTCCTATGTTATCACTGTTCAAAACTTCCACCTCAACCTCTACATAAAATTTGTCTAAAATATCTACCAGTTGTAGTATCATCTTTTTTATCGTGAATTGTCAAGTCAAGTGAATCATTTACGCTGTGCCCTTTTTGGGGCAAAAATAGCGATGTCATAAATTTTGAAAACAAAAATCTATTTCAGAAATAAAAGAATCTATTTTTAAAATGTAAATTTTTCTTTTCATTTTTAGACGTAATGATTCAATGACAACCTCAGTTCCTAAAAAGGGCAGACCATCCCCCTTGAAATTTCGTCATTTTTAAATGGGGCAACTATTTAAGCAACCATTGATTCTTTCAATGGCACTTCTCTTATTGTAAAGTCTCTCAAATTTATGTGATTGTTGGGATACTTTTTGGGAAGATACGAATATCTTCTGAACTATCTACTCTAAAAATGCAGTTATCATTATATTTTTTGGATGAAATCCGTAACACAATGAATCTGTCCCTTTGTACACTAATGATATTAATTGAAAATCTTCTGTTCGATAAAATACTTCTTCATCTTGATTATAATAGAGTGCTGAGTCTTTATATTGACGACTTTCTTCATCTTTCCACATATGTCTTGGAGGGATAATCGCAATCATTCCTTGTTCTTCGATGAATTTTCTAAAATTAACACTATCATACCCTTTATCTGCCATCACTGCCTTTTGTATTCTTTAATAGGATTTCTGATTCTGTAAGAATTTCTTCAGCGACTTCACGTTCTCCTTTACTTGCTGGAGTCACTTTAAAAGCTATCAGTAGTTCATAATTTACATCTGCTAATAAATGAAATCAGAAACCAAAAATAATACTTCGTAGTTTTTAGTTCCGTTATTTGAATACTAATTTTTGCGGTCGTATCAGCCTGCGTTTCTCTTCTGCCATCTGGTTCTTTAGTCGATACTTTATTGGCGTAACTTTGAATAATTTTTCCCGTCAACGGCTACTTCTTTTCCAAAATCAGCATCATCTCTGTCAATTCTTCTTGATGTTCCTTTAATTTTTTTATAAAACGAGACATCGCAACAGAACTTGGCACTATACAAACATGATTATTGGTATGATTCATAGAAATATAGTGCGATTGAAGTCCACATAATTGTCTTAATTGGCTATTTCTACGACATTCACGTAATAAACTTTCAATCGTTGTATGTTGGAAAAAACATTTTTTTGCAAGAAGTAATCGCCACATACATACAACCGGATAATCATTTCTACCATTTGCTCGCTCTTCATCTAATTTTTTTAATAACTTTTCTGCTGGTATTATAGAAATAAAATTTTGTTTAATTTTTTAAATCTCCTAAATTTTTCTTCTTCACTAAAATAGGCTCGTTTGTGTTACAATGTTCATGTGGAAATTCCTCCTTTGATATTTTTTACCCAACTATATTATACAGGAATTTCCACTATTTTTCTAGTCGTAAAATTACAAAATAAACAAAATTGCCACCAAAAAAATCCTTATTTTCACGTGATTTTATGGTGGCTATTTTTATTTTTAGCACTATCCCTAAAGTATTGGTTTCATTGGGTTGCTTTGGGCATCGAAAAATAATTCGTATTTCATTTGCTAGTCACCCCTATAAGCCAAATAAGATGATCATTTTATCGAGACTATAG
>BNJT01002075.1_pt1 | contig 14954 bp, 24 predicted proteins | sample 8540491 | NCBI WGS metagenome assembly BNJT01 (sample SAMD00202455, study PRJDB9452) | human saliva metagenome | host: Homo sapiens
GATAGGCCCCCATGTTGTATATCCGAGTAAATCCACCCCATCAAGGACAACTGCATCCCTCATTGCCTTTATATGTGCCCTCAGGTAATCTATCCTGTAGTCATCTTCAACATATCCATTTTCATCAGGTATATCAACTGCTCCAAGGCCATTTTCCACAACAAACAGAGGTTTCTGGTATCTGTCATAGATTTCATTTATTGTAGTCCTAAAAACCTAGTGGATCCAGTCCCCACCCCCAGTCAGTCACTTCAATATATGGATTTCTCATCGATTCCAGAAGGTTTCCTTCTCCAAGCTTATCAGCTTCAGCAGAAATACAACGTGTTGTATAATATGAAAAACTTACAAAATCTACTGTATTTTCTTTTAATATTTTTTTATCTTCTTCTGTTATATCTATTTTTAGGTTATTTCTTTCAAGAAATTTAAGGGCATAGGATGGATAATATCCCTTACCTGTACATCAATGAAAAAAATAATTTTTCCTGTCCTTTTTCCAACGCAGTCCATACATCTTCCGGTTTTGCAGCGAGAGGATAAGATATTATACCATATTTTTATTTATTTTTAAAACTAGTTTTAATTTTTTATTTTTATATTTTTTTAAAAAAATATTCTCAATATTCCAAGAATTAAAAAGATGAAACGGATAAAAAAACAGTAATTGAATAATTTATTCTGTTTTCCACGCTTTTCCATTATATGTAAGTATAAAACCAAAACCAAGCAATGACCAGACTTCCTTAAAAATTGCAAGATATCCTAAAAAAATATTGCAAATACACGCTTATTATAGAAAAATATAAAATAAATATCCAATCATAATGGCATGATACTCATAATCCAGTCCTGCAACCATTGAGATAATACACACTATTCCCACGATTACAAATGAAACCAGATACCAGATATATTTTGGAAATTTCTGCATCTTTTCTTTTAAAGTGTCTATAATCCATATTGTTACCAGCATTAAAGCCAGAGTAAACATTATATTATTGGAATTTGGCTCAAAAAATACACCTGACAAGGCCATATCAAATGGAATTTCTGAAAAAACACCAAAAATTACAAGGGAAGCAAGATATTTTTTCCTATTTCCTGTTTTATAAAAACCTTCCACAAGGAAAAAGGCAAAAAGCGGAAATGCTATTCTTCCAAAAATATCAAATGCATCACTTATATGCTGCAGTATCCCTTCTCCACTCAGAAAAGGGTATATCAGTGCTTTATTTATGTGATCTACAAGCATTGATAAAAAGGCAATATATTTTAACTGTGCACCTGAAAATATACGTATTTTATCCAGTTTCCCATTATTTTTATCCATTCTATGTTAATTCCTTTCAGTTTATTATCATAAGCCATCTTTATTTTAGGAGATTATAAGGATACTGATTATTCGAGGTCTTCCCCGTTACTTGCTATTACTTTTTTATACCAGTCAAAACTTTTCTTTTTACTTCTTTTTAAAGTTCCGTTCCCAGCATTATCCCTGTCCACATAAATAAATCCGTAACGTTTTTTCATTTCACCTGTTCCTGCACTTACAAGGTCGATAGGCCCCCATGTTGTATATCCGAGTAAATCTACCCCATCAAGGACAACTGCATCCCTCATTGCCTTTATATGTGCCCTCAGGTAATCTATCCTGTAGTCATCTTCAACATATCCATTTTCATCAGGTATATCAACTGCTCCAAGGCCATTTTCCACAACAAACAGAGGTTTCTGGTATCTGTCATAGATTTCATTTATTGTAGTCCTAAAACCTAGTGGATCCAGTCCCCAGCCCCAGTCAGTCACTTCAATATATGGATTTCTCATTGATTCCAGAAGATTTCCTTCTCCAAGTTTATCAGCTTCGGCAGAAATACAACGTGTTGTATAATATGAAAAACTTACAAAATCTACTGTATTTTCTTTTAATATTTTTTTATCTTCTTCTGTTATATCTATTTTCAGGTTATTTCTTTCAAGAAATTTAAGGGCATAGGATGGATAATATCCCCTTACCTGTACATCAATGAAAAAATAATTTTCCCTGTCCTTTTCCAACGCAGTCCATACATCTTCCGGCTTTGCAGCGAGAGGATAGAATTTTCCTGCCGCAAGCATACACCCTATTTTATTTTCAGGATCAATTTCGTGAGCGATTTTTGTAGCCCATGCACTTGCCACAAGTTCATTATGTGCTGCAGTATATAAAACCTGCTTTCTGTCCTCACCTTCTTCAAAAACAATTCCGGCACCCATAAACGGAGCATGCAGAAGGATATTTATTTCATTGAATGTGAGCCAGTATTTTACAAGACCTTTATATCTTGTGAATATCACTTCACATAACTTCTTATAAAAATCAATTATTTTACGGTTTCTCCAGCCACCGTATTCCTTTATGAGATGTATCGGAAAATCAAAGTGAGTTATTGTTACCAGAGGCTCTATTCCGTATTTACGGCATTCCTTAAAGACATTTTCATAAAACTGCAAACCTTTTTCATTTGGTGTTTCTTCATCTCCTTTAGGAAATATCCTTGTCCATGCGATGGACATTCTATAGGTTTTAAAGCCCATTTCTGCAAACAGTGCAATATCTTCCTTATATCTGTGATAAAAGTCTATCAGCCCCTTTTTGCGGGATAAAAGTAACCATCTTCAAAATCAAGCATTTTTCTTTCGCCTGTAATTACTGATATCCTTGCTTCTCCCACTGGAGATAAGTCCACATTAGCAAGTCCTCTTCCATCTTCATCATATGCCCCTTCCAGCTGATTTAAGCGGCTGTAGCTCCACCCATAGAAAATCCTTTCTGAATCCCATACCGTTTCCTCCTCATATTAATAATATATCAGACGTTATAAACTCCTGATATTCTGACTGCTGTTCTGATAAGTCCTTTCGTTTTGTGACTTCTACTTTATTTTTCCAACATTTCCTGCGAAGGATTTATCACTTCCATATCAGATCTTTTTCCTAATTTCATTTTTCAATATAGGGAAAATGCGTACATCCAAGAAGAATCGCTTCATTCCCTAAGTTCTTAAGATATTCTGTAAGTTTGTCAAAATGAAATTTCTCTGCAATTACCTCAGGCAAAGTGCCCTTTTCTATTTCCTTCACTATTTCAAGAAACGTCATACCTGTAATGTTAATTTCGCTATTACCTTTAAACATGGCATTTTCTATCCCGGCAAGACCTTGTGCGTTGCAGCGAAATACAGCTATCTTTTCATATTTACTTGCTATTTCCCTATAAATCTGCATTGGAGTGACTATTTTTATATTATTTTTCTTTCCCAGTTTTTCAAAATCCACTGCTCCACTTAATGAATTGCAGTATACAAAAAGTACATTGCAATCTTCATTTTTTATGTTATCTATGTGACTGTTTATTATTTTTTCCTTGTACTCTGTTTCTGAAGTCTGAAATATTGTCTGTTTTACAGGATTTTCAGATACTGGTATTTTTATTATTTCATCTTCAGAAAACCCATTTTTTTCAAGAAGAACAGCTCCCATATTTGTATCTATGGGAGTACCTGCCATTACTGCTATTTTCAAAGTTTCACCTCAAAATTTTCTTAATTTTTCTAACGGAAATCTCCATTCAGGAGTTTCAAGTACAGTTTTTCCCTTCAGGGAATACCATACTCCCATATTTCTATCTGCAGGATTAATCAGAATCTGTGTCTGCTGTGCTGGCATATATGACTGGGCAAGCATGAATATCTTTTCCCCTTTGTCGTTTTCAGCCATATCTACAATAATTACAGCATGTCCGGGACTTCCTCCCATAATGAATACATCCCCTATTTTCATGTTTTCCAGAGACTGCGGTTTCATTTCCTTTTCCATGGACAATGTTCCCGCGTATCCAAATACAATATTCATGAAACTTCTGAAATCCTTATAAGTATTTGATGGGGAAGCCTTCTTATAGTAGGAGCCTTTCCCATTTGGATTTATTCTGTATCCCTGCATCCATTTACTGTACTGGGCATTAAATCCCGAAACAAAGTTAAAATTAATTTTATCATACTCCTTCTTCTGATAAAAATATTCTGCCCTTATGAGCATTATGGCATCTGCACACTGATGCAAATCTCTGTCGCCTATTTCCACATCAATTACACTGTCATATATTCCTTCACTTCTTTTTGCCTGTCCGTTATAGTACAGTGCCTTTTCTCCGTAGGGCTTAAGTTTCTGATTTCTCAGGAAATATCCAAAGCTTCCTTTTTCAATGGCAACCCTTTTATAGCCTGCAGGAACATTGTATCTTGTTTCTATTGTCATTCCATCGGGATTTACAGCCTTCACTGAATTTATGGTTTTTAGAGCCGTTTCCTTTTATGCTGTTTACACTTTTTGTATCACCTGAGTTAGAATTTGCAGAAATATTCCCATTTTTAACATTTCCTCCACAGGATCCCTGTAAACCAATAAATCCAGCTATTATAATGTATTCCAATAGCTTTTTTTTATGCAGAACCATAACAAGAAAATCCTCCCTTATTTTTTCTCATTCAGCTTTTTATAAAGGTCTATAAATTCCCTTACAAGATCCTTAAATAAAATTGCTCCCATCAGGTGATCCTGAGAATGAACCATTATAAGACCTACATCTATTTTTTTCTCCACCTGCTTCCTTTACTATTAAATCAGTCTGTATTTCATGTGCCTTTATCATTTCATCGCTTGCTTTTTTCATAAATTCTTCAGCTTCTTCAAATTTACCTTCCTTTGCTGCAGTAAGTGCCTGATATGCAAGACTTTTACTTTCTCCTGCACGCCCTATAAGTGTCATTGCAATCATTTCCAAGTCTAATTTTTCTTCCATGTTATTTCCTCCTGATTTTTAATTTTTGTTCTTACCTTTTTTATATCATATGGATTGAAGGATGTCAATTTTACTAATCATTCACAATATATATATCTGATATTTAAAAATAATATTTTACAAATACATAGTTTCGTTGTATACTTACTTCATAAAATAAATTAAAAAGATTGGAGAGATTAAAATGAAAAAGACTAAATTGGTTATGGTGGAACATATTAAATACAGTTTAATAATATTTCACCGGCAATTTAGGATTTTTATATAGTCTATCTGTTATAATAAATGTAAGCAAAGGCATCGGTGTATAAATGTGATGCTTTTTTCTTTATTTATAAGTCCTCTATTTACGGAGGACTTTCTTTTTACCAAATAAAATATTAGGAGGATGTTATGTTAACAAATGAAGCAGTACACTACTACTCAATAATAAGGGATAAATTTAAAAATTCTTATCTGGCTGAAGATGCAAACCAGATTATAATTGGAATTGACTGTGATTATATAGATTCTCACGAATACAGCTATAAAACACTTGAACTTTTTTATAACAATCAGAAGGCAATCGTACCCATTTTGCAGGACTTTTTGGAATTTTTTTCCTATGAAACTATACACTTTTTTTGAAAAATTGAAAAAGAAGGAAAAAGCCAGTTTGAATTTCCGCAATTTGTTTTTGCAAATGCAAAGGCATACCTGCACTACTCAAAAAAATCAGTAAAATGTATACTTTCTACGGGGATGAGAAAAATATTACAATTTTTCTTGAAAATGAATCCTTTACTGAAAAGCCTGCAGAAAATGAAATTTTTTTATAAAATAGAAACTGATTTAGATAAGGAAAAGGAACATTTTTTATGATATTGTGGAAAAAGCTAAGGAATATATAAAAATGGGGGATATTTTTCCAAGTTGTCTTAAGTGAACAGCTCTGCCTTTGAATCAAATATTGATTCCCTTGAATTCTACAAAAAGCTGGCTAAAAGCTAATCCTTCCCCATATATGTTCCACTTTCCGACAAAATATGGAGATGTGGTAGGATCAAGCCCTGAAATACTTGCTGAAATTCTTTTCAATAATATTTATATTGCTCCCATTGCAGGTACCCGTCCCCGTGGAAAAGATGCAAATGAAGATGCCTTTTCTCGCACAGGATCTGCTAAATGATCCTAAAGAATGTGCAGAACATAGAATGTTAGTGGATTTAGCAAGAAATGACATAGGAAAATTTGCCAGACAGGGCTCCGTCATAGTTAAGAACATGATGCATGTAAAACATTACCAGCACGTTATGCACATTGTTTCAGAAGTATTCGGCCAGAAAAGGAATGATGTTTCACTTTTTCGATATTATTTCTTCCGTATTCCCAGCAGGGACATTAAGCGGTGCACCTAAAATAAGAGCAATGGAAATAATCGGTGAACTTGAAGAATATAAAAGAAATATTTACGGAGGTGGAATCGGATTCCTTCATTTCAATGGAAATATGCAACTTGCAATCGTTATAAGAAGTGCGTTTTTGCAAACAGAAATAATGCCACAGACAATATTTCCGGAAAAAAATACTTCTGAAGGAAATAACGTTTCCAAAGTATTTATTCAGGCAGGGAGCAGGAATTGTCTATGATTCCATAAAAGAAAAGGAATATGAGGAAATAACTCATAAAAGGGCATCTGTCCTGAATATATTTAAAAAACAACTGTAAGGAAAGAGGGTAATAAAAATGATACTACTTATTGATAACTATGATTCTTTTTGTATTTAATGTGGAGCAATATTTAAAAGGGAACTTTACAAATGAAGAAGTAAAAACTGTGAGAAATGATGAAATTACACTTGAGGGAATAAAGGGAGCTTAATCCTGATAGGATTGTCCTTTCTCCCGGACCTAAACATCCTAAAGATAGCGGTATATGTCTTGAAATTCTTAAAAACATTGATAATATCCCTATACTTGGTATATGTCTTGGCCATCAGGCTTTCGGACTTGTTTTTGGAGGGAAAATTGAAAGACTTGAACTACCTCTGCATGGAAAAAAACTTCAGAAATTATGGTAACTAATAAAAATTCAATTTTATTTAAGGACATGCCTGAAAAATTTAATGTAATGCGTTATCATTCACTGTATGTAAGTGAAGAAAATCTTCCTAAAGACCTTACAGTAACAGCAAAAATCCAATGACGGAATTATAATGGCTCTGGAACACAGAACAAAAAAAGTATTTACGGGGTACAGTTCCATCCCTGAATCATTTTTACCGAATATGGTAAAAATATTATAAGAAACTTTATCATAAATACAAAAAGATTTCTTCAGAAGACTATACTAAAAAAACGGAGGAACTTGAAAGAAAGAAAGCAGATGAAGTTTTCAAGAACTCCCTGAAAAATTGCAGGATAACATTCCTTTAGGAGATAATGATTTCAAGGAAATATGTGAAGTCATAAATTCTAAAAAAATTATGATATTGTACAACTTGGAGCGCTCCTTGTACTTATTTCTGAAAAAGTCTATATCCTGAATCCCTTACAGCCTTTGTAAAAATATTCTAGAGTATAGCACTACATTTTCAGATGATACTCCTATGATTGACCTCTGCGGAACAGGAGGAGACGGGCTTAAAACAATAAATATTTCCACAACTGTTGCCTTTATCGTTGCCGCTATGGGAGTAAAAGTTGCAAAACATGGAAATAAATCTGTAACAAGTAAAAGCGGAGGCAGATGTAATTGATAAACTTGGATTAACTATGGAAAAAAATCACTTATTACACAGCTGAATAAACTTGAAAAACAGCAATCTTGCATTTTTCCATGCACCATTCTTCCATAAGCTTGTAGGGGAAGTAAAGGGAAGTGAGACAGAGACTTGGAATAAGAACTGTGTTTAACGTGCTCGGACCCCTTCTTCATCCAAACAGAAAGCTGAAATACCAGCTTGTGGGACTTTATCATGAACCTGTACATAGACTTTATGCTGAAACATTGCAGCTTCTTGGAAGGAACATGCGCTTGTTGTAAGGGGAATGACGGTCTTGATGAAATTTCCATCTGTGATGAAACAAAAATCGTAGAAGTAAAAGGGGATAAAATACTGGAATATACTGTTTCTCCTGAAACATTTTGGATTTAAGAGGGCCTTCCACGCAGACATTGAAGGTGGGACTCCTGAGGAAAATGCAGAAGTTCTTGTAAGAACCCTTAAAGGAGAAGAAAATTCACCCTAAATCAGATATTGTAATACTGAATGCTAATGTTTGCACTTTATACTGCAAATGTTGTAAAACACCCTGCAGAAGCAAAACCTCTGATACTTGAAGCTATAAATAGTGGAAAAAGTCTACGATTTTTACAAAAATATACTGGAAAATAGATAAATAAATTAAAAATTTATAACTAAAAAAAGTGAGGTAACAATGGATATATTATCTGAAATAAAGGAAAAAAACGTGAAATACAGCTGCAAAAGGAAAGGTATATAAAAGACCATCTTTCAGAGATGCCTTAAAAGCAGGAAGGCTTAAAAATAATAGGTGAAATCAAGAGGGCTTCACCTTCCAAAGGAAAAATAGCTGATAACAGCTTCAATCTTTTTAAATCAGGCTAAACACTATGCTGAAAATGGAGTCGCAGCCTTTTCAATTCTTACGGAAGAGGAATATTTCAAAGGGATAACGAATTTATAAAAATTGTTTCTGAAAACTTCCCTCATATTCCAATATTGCGAAAGGACTTTATATACACTCCTTTTTCAGGTAGCCCATGCTAAATTTCTTGAGCTTCTGCAATACTTCTTATAGTGAGAATGTTAAATGATGAGGAACTGCGATACACTGCACCGTCTGGCTCACGAACTTGAACTTGATGTATTGGTGGAAATCCACGATAAAAACGAACTTGAAAAGGGCTTTAAAAATACCGGATTTACAAATACTGGGAATAAACAACCGGAATCTTAATACCTTCAATACAGATATAAAAACAACAGGAGAACTTATAAAATTTATTCTGAAGAAATTCTTAAAAATATTGTTCTTGTCAGCGAAAGCGGATTTTTATCTAAGGATGACTTAAAATATGCAGAAAATCTTAATGTTGATGCCCTTCTTATTGGAGAAGCTCTTATGAAGGGCCTGATATTTTAAAACAGGAAAGGAAGAAATATGAATAATAACAGGTTTACCAGACTGAAAATATGTGGTATAGAAGTATTGAGGAAATTGAGGAATTAAAAGATTTACCAGTTAATTACTTTGGATGTATCTTTGTTTCAAAAAGTCCGAGATTTGTTTCTAATGAACTTGCATTACTGAAATTGCACATTCAACAGAAAAAAAGACAGTTGGAGTTTTTCTCGATGAAAAGATTGAAAAATATTATCAATATAATCAAAAACTGACATTGATACTGTTCAGCTGCACGGAAACGAAATTCCCGAATATTGTAAGGAACTCTATTTTAAAACTTGAGGAATATGAAAAGGAATATAATAAAAAATAAAAATATGGAAAGCCTTCAGCGTAAAGGACAGCCTGCCTGAAATAAAAGAATACAGTAAATATATCGAATTTCCATTATTTGATGCAAAAGGAGTAAATGCGAAATGGAATTGTATTTGACTGGAATATATTAGCGGTATGGAAGAATACTCTTTTTATTCTTGCAGGAGGACTTGAAAAAGGAAAATATAGCCGAAGCTCCTTTCATACAATCCTGCCATACTTGATGTAAACAGTAAAGTTGAAGTAGATAACCGTAAAAATAGAAAATTAATTGAAGAAGTAATAACTGAAATAAGAAATAAGAAATAAGAATTTACAGTAAAATTTATCTATTGAATTTAATTATATGAAAGAAAGGAAAACAAGATGGAAAAATAATCCTAAAAATAATAATTTTAACGAAAAAGCCTATTTTGGTAAATTTGGAGGACAATATGTTCCTGAAACTGCAATGTTTGCCCTAATAGAGCTGGAAAAGAATATGAAAAAGTCAAAAATGATAAGGAATTTCAGGAAGAACTCCAGTATCTCCTTAAAAAAACTATGTAGGGACGTGAAACGCCGTTATTTTTATGCAAAAATCTTAGTGACCACTATGGTCATGACATTTACCTGAAAAGGGAGGATTTAAACCATACAGGAGCTCACAAAATAAATAATGCCCTCGGTCAAGTTCTACTTGCTAAAAAGAATGGGGAAAAAGAAAGTTATAGCTGAAACAGGTGCAGGACAGCATGGGGTTGCCATCTGCACTGCCGCGGCACTTCTCGGTCTTGAATGTGATGTTTATATGGGAGCTGTTGATATTGAAAGACAGAAACTTAACGTCTTCCGTATGGAACTTCTTGGAGCAAAGGTTGTTTCTGTAGAAGACGGCTTAAAAAACTCTTAAAGGAAGCCACAACTTCAGCTATACAATCTTGGGTTGCAGAAATAGAAAATGTTTTTATGTTATAGGTTCTGCAGTAGGACCTCATCCTTATCCTAAAATGGTAAAGGATTTTCAGTCAGTTATTGGAACTGAAGCAAGAAAACAGATAGAAAGTCTTGGAAAACATGCCGACCATGTCATTGCCTGTGTAGGTGGCGGAAGTAATGCCATAGGAATATTCTCAGGATTCCTTAGTGATGAAACTACAAAACTTTATGGAGTTGAAGCTGAGTGGGCACGGTATTACCACAGATATGCATGCTGCTACACTGACTTTTAGGTAAGAAGGAATTATTCATGGAATGAAGACATATGTACTTCAAAAATAAGTATGGTCAGATAAGTCCTGTTCATTCAATTTCTGCAGGCCTTGATTATCCTGGAGTAGGGCCCTGAACATGCTCATTTATTTGAAACTGGAAGAGTATCCTATGCGGCAATAACTGATAATGAAGCTATGGAAGCACTTATTCTTACCACAAGAAAAGAAGGAATTATTCCTGCCATTGAAAGTGCCCATGCACTTGCATACCTTTGAAAAACTATGCCCTGCATTGCCAAAGGATAAAAGGAAACTATAATCGTAAAATGTTTTCAGGAAGAGGAGACAAGGATATGCATACTGTATTTTCCATATTGAAGGAGAAAATGTAAATGAATAAAAAAATGTTTCTGATATATTTAAAGAAAAAGAAAAAAAGTTAATATAGGCTATATTGTAGCCGGTTATCCTAGCATTGATTTTTACTAAGGAGTTTTTACTTAAGCTGGATAGTACTTCTATAGATATTCTAGAAATAGGAATTCCATATTCAGACCCGCTTGCTGATGGAAAACTTATTTCAAATGCTTCATTTATAGCCTCGGAAGCAGGAATTACCACTGATACTGTTTTTGAACTTTTTGACTTCAGTAAAAGGATAAAATTACAAAAACCTCTAGTTTTTCTAGTTTACTATAACCCTCGTTTTTGCCTATGGAGTCGATAATTTTTATTGAGAACTGTGTAAAATCAGGTATCAAGGGTATTATTATTCCTGATCTTCCTTATGAGGAAGCACATGAAATTTCAGAAAAACTGAAAAAATAATATTGCATTTATTCCGCTTGTAAGTGTTACTTCTGAAGAAAAGAATTTCAAAAATCGCATCATTGGGGGATGGTTTCATATATGCAATCGGTTCTCTGGGAGTTACCGGTACAAAGCAGGTCGACTTGGAAAGACTAAAAATTTCATCTCAGAAATTAAAAAATGTTTCTGAACTTCCTGTTTCTTTAGGATTTGGAATAAGAAATAATGAAGATGTAAAAATGAGACAATATGTCGACGGAGTCATTATAGGAACGAGTATTGTTGAGCTAACTTCTTCAGGAAATGTTGAATTTACTGTTAATGAAATAAATAAGCTATTTGAAGTTTAAAAATCTGCAGCACTTTTCTTAAGCTGTTTTCTTAAAATTTATCTAACATATCTAATTGAAAACTATCTAATTTATGGATTAAGATATCTTTTAAGCCATATTTAGATAGTTTTTACATATGAATATTTATTTTATACTAAATATTATAAAAATTAAAGAAATAAAAAGTAAAATGTTCAAAAATATGCTATAATCTAAAAATAAAATTGAAAAGGATAAATAAAATGAATAAGAAATTTGATTATACACCACTTATCAGATACACAGATTATGCTGAAAAGAAATATATAAAACCTGAAAAGGCAGGAGACCTGAAAGAAGATATGGAGCTTTTCCGTGAAAATGGACAGGAAGCAAGAAAAATTTTCACACAGATTGCCAAATCTCTGGAAGAAAAACTGGATAATTTTTCATGTACAGAAAGTCAGCAGCTGGATGAATCAGCACAGATTGCAAGACCTTTTCTGTGGGTATTTTTCAAAAGGGAAGACGAAAGTGTGGAAGAACCTGAATTTGCGCTTAGAGTTTTTAAAAATGAGAGAACTAAGAAAGTTGGTATCTCACTTGAGATCGGCTTCATAGAAAGAAAAATTGGAAAAAATACCCTTGAAAGGCAGAATAAAGTGTTAGATTTGCAGATTGAGCCACCTTTATATTATTTTTGTTCAATATAAAAACAGCAAAGATGACTGTAAACTCCAAAGGATAGAAGAAACAAAACAAACAGGAAAATACTCCTTAAAGATATGGAAAAATGGACTCATAAGAAAGGTTCTGGTTAAATACGATGTGGAAGAAATCAGTAAATTTAAAAACACCTGAAGATTTAACTCAGGAATTTTTAAAAAGGTTTCAGACTGCTTATGCCGTTTTATTTAAAAAAACAAAGGAAATTTAATGAGAAAGAAGAAGACACTATGAAAACCAGAAAGAATTTATTAAAAATTTTAATATTGCTTATTTTGTCAGGAAGCATTATAAATGGAGGTTATATTAAAGAAAAATACGATTTATTTTACTGATGAAACTACAGAACCTGAACGAAAGGAAATTGTAAAAACGTAGATTTCAGGACTTTTTAAAAATTTTTGAAGAAAATGATGATTTTTGCAAGGGATAAAAATAATATTTATTATAGAAATAAAAAGTAGAAAATGTGGATGTGAATTCTTTTTCAGGTAGAAGGTTTTTATTTTGCAAAGGATAAAAATAATACTTTTTATATATCAAATGATGGACTCATGAAAATTAAAGGTTTTCAAACCTGAGGGCAGCTATGCTATCGTTCAATTATTTGTGCCGGCTTTACTTATAAATAAAGTATGGCATTTATATGGCTAAATATGAAAATGATGAAATCATAGCAAAATCTATAAAACCTAAAGAAATGGATATGGATACGCTGGAAGTTGTAGCTGCAGAAGAAAGTTTTGCTGTTTTTATTTAAAGGATAAGAATAATGTCTATTTTATCAATTATACAGCAAGTGAACAGAAATCCATAGATAACAATATTGAAAAATGAAGATGATGCGGAAAATGATAACGATGATTTTATTATTCAAATAGAAAAATTAGCTGGAGCAGACCGTGACACTTTTGAAATAGACTCTGTATACGGAAAAAGATAAAAATAACCTATATTTTTACAATCAAAAATAAAAGGGATAAATACAAAAACTTTTTAAACTCGTTGGTTCAGGTGAATTTGTTGTTAAAGATGACAAAGGGTGTATTATTTTGTAAATAGAGAAATGAAAAACTTCAAAATGCTGATTTCAATACTTTTTGAAGAAATTTCAAAAATGAATATTATCGGGATAAAAATGGGGTCTATTACTATGATGAATATGAAGGTACAATGACAAAATTAAAAGGGGCAGATCCGAAAAACCTTTGAAGGAATCAGCTATACTTTGGGGAAAAAGACAAAAATGCCATTTATAAGAAGGAAAATAGATTGTCAGGTATTGATCCTGCAACATTTGAAGAGATAGATGCAGCTTTTACTAAAGATAAAAATAATGTTTATTATAGAAATGTTCCAATGAAAGGAATTGATCCTAAAACTTTTGAACCATTTGTAAATTATACACATGTAAAGGATAAAAATGGAATACATCACTTTTTATCTGTTTAATGATGACCTTGTTGTTGAAAAAGTTGAGCTTTCACCGAAATTGATTTAAAAACTTTACAATCTTTTTGAAAAATTACGCTGAATATTCAAAAGATAAAAACAATGTTTACTATGATTTCCAAAAATAGAAGGGCGGATATAAAAACTTTCGAACCTGATGGATATTCCATTGGAAAAGATAAAACAGGGAGTATATTATAAAACCCATAAAATAAACGGTATAGATGTAAATAGTACTGAAGTTTTTGGAAAATGAGATTCTACAAGGATAAAAAAACAATATTTATTATAGAAATAAAAACTGGAAAATTTCAAACCTGAAAACTTCAGTGATATCCTCTTCTTTAGTAGGGCAAAATGAAGATTTTTACTATTTTACCGAAGATGAAAATGATAATACAAAATTTATTCTGTTAGAAAATAAAAAAATGTTGATGCTGAAACTTTTGAAGTTCTTGATGAAGAATATACAAAGGATAAGAATAATGCCTATTATAAAGGTAAAATTCTAAAGGGAGTAGATGTAAAAACTCTTGATATCTATTATAATAAAAGTGACAATGGATATAAAATAAAGGATAAAAATAAAGTTTATAAAATAAAAGGAATTCAACTAAAAAGGATAGGGTTTAATATATAAGGAGTGATAAATTTGGATTTGAATGAAGCTTTTTAAAAATATTGGAAATAGATTTGACAACAAACAGGAAAGTATAAAAAGCCGCATATTCCAGAATTCTGAAAAATATCATCCTGAAGAATTTCCTGATAAATATCCTATTAGAAAAAGATTTTAGATGGAGCAGTAAAGCTACGATATCAAATTATATATTTTTAATTATTAACTTATTTTTTTATAATAACACTTTTCACAGTAAATGAAATACAATTTTTTCTCTCTCAATGTATTTTTCTTAAATATAATTTTATTTATAAAAAGTGATAATAACTTCAAATATAAGATATAAAAGACTAAAAATTTTCTCTAAAGAAATATTAGATGTATTTGTTCTAGGTAAATAGAAAATAAAAATGATGTTGAGAAAGCTGATTCAAAACATCATTTTTATATATAATTTAGAATTTTTCCTGTCAAAGAAAATTTTCTA
>BNJT01000542.1_pt1 | contig 14925 bp, 31 predicted proteins | sample 8540491 | NCBI WGS metagenome assembly BNJT01 (sample SAMD00202455, study PRJDB9452) | human saliva metagenome | host: Homo sapiens
GATGGCACTGACCCCCGTAAATGAGAATTAATAAAAAAACACCTCCAAGTTGGATTTGGTACAATATTATCAAATGCACATGGAGGTGTCTTTTTATGGTTAAAAAAACGTGTAGCCTATTCTGTCGATACAAAGAATAAAGCCGTAGAAATGAAATTACAGGGATATACTACAAAAACAAGTAATGCAGGAGTTAAACATAAAAAAAATGAAACTCAAGTAGAAACATGGTTTAGATGGTATAAAAAAATGGTGAAACTCATCGTTTCCACCAACAGGTGGGAAAACAATATTCTTACGAAAAAAAGGGATGGCTGAACTTTCAGAAATCGATCAATTAAAAATTAGAATTAAAAAAAGAAAAGAAGTTGAATTAGAAATATTAAAAAAATACAAGGAATTGGAAAGGAAGTGTCGCCTCAAATAGTTGTAAAGTTAGTGGAAGAATTGAAAGATAAATATGCGGTACATTTAATTTGTTCTTGTCTTAATGTACCCTACATCTATTTACTACCGATGGAAAAAAAGAAAGACTTTTTCTCCATCAGTTATTGAGGAAACTATTGGTAAAATTTGTAAGAAAAACAAATTTATTTATGGATACAGAAAGATTAAGTATTTGATTCAGAAGGAATTAAATCAGATTGTTAATCATAAGGTTGTACAGCGGATTATGCAGAAAAATGGTTGGAATTGTGCAGTGAAGCCGAAAAAAGCTATCAAAATAGGTAAACCTTTCTCAATTACTGGCAATACTCTGAATAGAAATTTTTCAGCGGATAAACCTATGCAAAAATTGACTACTGATATCACATATTTGCCTTTTTGGTCCTAAACGATTATATTTATCTTCCATTATGGATTTACATAATGGAGAAATCATTGCTTATACAATTTCCTCAAAACAGGATACTAAGTTTGTATTGGATACATTAAATCAAATTGATTTACCTAAGGATGTTCTACTACATAGTGATCAAGGCAGCGTTTATACTTCTGCTGAATACTACAATTTATGTAAAGAAAAAGGCATTATCCGCAGTATGTCCCGTAAGGGGACTCCCTGCAGATAATGCACCCATCGAAAGCTTCCATTCTTCGCTAAAGTGCGAAGCTTTTACATAAAAGATGAAGTAATAACTTCATCTTCTATTGTAATTCAAATTGTAGAAAAATTACATCAAATATTATAATGAAAAAAAGAATCCAATAAAAATTGACTACCTGTCTCCGGTTGAATACCGGAGACGGTAGCCCTAGGGTGTTTTTTTATTAAATTCTCACTTTTTTGGGGGTCAGTCCCGATCGCATCCAGTTGCGGTTTTTATTTGTTTTGAAAGAATTGAAAAAAACTTGAAAAATGAGACCGTTCTCATGAAACTTTCATCTTTTTCAAATAAATGAGTTGTGCTATACTTGATTGCATCAATCAACAAAACGGAGGTCCTTTATTTGTCCTATTCACTCGAAATTTTACCAAGCTTATTACACGGAGCAGTGACGACATTAGAAGTGTTCGCACTCGTGCTCATCTTCTCGATTCCACTTGGCATTCTCATTGCCTTTGCGATGCAACTGAAAATGGAAGCCACTCAACTGGTTCATCCACATCTACATCTGGGTGATGCGAGGGACGCCTCTGTTATTGCAACTCATTTTTTTATTTATTACGTCTTGCCAAGTGTCGGCATTCGTCTAGACCGATTACCGGCAGCGCTCATTGCCTTCACGCTCAATTATGCAGCGTACTTTGCGGAGATTTTCCGCGGAGGGATCGATACGATTCCAAAAGGGCAGTATGAAGCGGCGAAAGTGTTGAAATTCACGCCAGGAGCAACGATTCGCTATATTGTTCTTCCACAAGTGACGAAGATTGTCTTGCCAAGTGTCTTCACGAAAATCATGAGCCTTGTCAAAGATACGTCCCTTGTATACGCGCTTGGAATCTCAGACCTGATTCTGGCCAGCCGTACCGCAGCTAACCGCGATGCGAGCCTCGTTCCGATGTTTCTAGCAGGGGCGATTTACCTGATTGTTATCGGGGTTGTGACGCTTGTGGCCAAAACGCATTGAAAAAGAAATTCAGTTATTATAAATAGGAGGACAAGTAGATGTTAGAATTACGCAATATTAGTAAACGGTTTTGAGCGACAAACAAATCTTGTCCAACTTTAATTTAACCATTCACGAAGGGAAAGTCTTGGCGATTGTTGGACCTTCAGGAGGCGGGAAAACGACCTTACTTCGCATGTTAGCAGGCCTTGAAAAAAATCGACTCTGGAGAAGTGTTCTATAATGGCGAACCTTTAGCGCTCGATGAACTCTCAAAAGCGCCAATTACTTGGATTTGTGTTCCAAGACTTTCAATTATTCCCACATTTATCCGTATTAGAAAAACTTAACGATTTCACCGGTGAAAATGAACGGAATGTCCCAAGTTGAAGCCGATACGAAGGCACGCGCACTATTAGAGAGACTTGGCCTAGCAGGTCATGAAGACGACTTCCCATATTCACTCTCAGGAGGGCAAAAACAACGAGTGGCCTTGGCACGTGCAATGATGATTGACCCTGAAATCATCGGCTATGACGAACCAACATCAGCGCTTGACCCAGCTCTTCGCTTAGAAGTAGAGAAATTAATTTTTCCAAAAACAAAGAACTTGGAATGACGCAAATCGTCGTCACTCACGATTTAACCTTTTGCTGGAAAAATATCGCGGACGAATTATTGACGTTCGAACCCAAATAGGAGGCCGCTATGAAGAAACGAAAAGGAATCCTAGGGCTTTTGGCGCTAGTAGGGGCGGCGGTAATGAGTCTTGCAGGCTGCACGCAACTTGCAAGTAATCCAAAAGTCGATAACTGGGATAAATATCAACAACAAAAGAGCATCACGGTCGGTTTCGATAATACCTTTGTACCGATGGGCTTCGAGGAGAAGAATGGCAACTATGCCGGCTTTGATATCGAACTCGCCCAGTACGTGTCGAAGAAACTCGGTATCACGGTTCACTTCCAACCGATTGACTGGGATATGAAGGAAACGGAACTCCAAAACGGCACGATTGACGCCATCTGGAATGGGTATTCCGCAACAGATGAACGCCGAGAGAAAGTGGCCTTCACGATTCCCTATATGCAAAAATACGCAAATCTTGGTCGTGAAGAAAACGAGTGGCATTCACTCCGTAGAAGACATGACAGGGAAAGTCCTTGGCGCGCAAAACGGGTCTTCGGGGATGTTGGATTTTGAAGAACATCCAGAAGTGTTGAAGAACCGTGTCAAAGGCGGGGACGCCGACCAATACCAAAGTGTAAACGAGGCCATTATCGACTTGAAGAATGACCGTATCGACGCCTTACTGATCGACCGTGTATACGCGGACTACTACCTCACGACAGAAGGGATTGCCGACCAATACGACACCATTCCTTCAGGATTCGAGAGTGAATCCTTTGCGGTAGGGGTACGGCCTGCCGACAAAAATTACTCGAAGCGCTGAACCAAGCCTTCAAGGAACTCTACAAAGAGGGCATCTTCCAACAAATCAGTCAGAAATGGTTTTGGTGAGGATGTCGCAACGCCGGAAGTTAAAGGGCAAGAATAACAAAACAAGACACCATCGCCTTCAGGAGGGAATGCCTTCTGGGAGGCGATGTAAAAAAGCCACCTCGAGGAGTGACAGGATACTGCTAGTTAGTCTTCAATTAATTCAATGACAGAAGTAGAAGAGTGTTGAAGCTTTCCAGAAAGAATGTCACGTGCTTCTTGAAGGGCTAGTTCGGTTTCGTGATTATAACGAGTCTGGTCAACTGGAAAAGGGAATCCTCCATGCAGGATGGATGCCTCTAAAAAGAGAGTGACTGCTTCTTCTAGAGTCATACCCAAGCTAGAAAATAGGGCTTCTGCTTGTTCTTTTTAGACTGGAGTCAATTTGTAGCGGTTGGATTTCAGACTTTGCCATCTGAACACCTCCTAAATTTCTTTGACTCTATCGTATTGAAAATAGAAGTGAATTGCAAAATAAAAAGGAGGTCATTTCTAGAAAACAAACAAGGTTAGGATAAAAACTCAAAAACATAGAAAATAAGATTGATAAAAACGTTTTCAAAAAGGTACACTGGAGGTGTAGAAAAGTTCAAGTAAAGGAGAGAACACCATGAAGAAATTAGAAGGAAAAAGTAGCCCTCATCACTGGAGCAGCCGTTGGACTCGGAAAAGGGAATCGCAACGGTCTATGCCAAATACGGCGCTAAAATGTGCCTTGTCGACTTATTACCAGAAGTCGAAGAAACGGCCAAAGAATTAAGAGAAACTTACGGCGCCCAAATCGTCACTTATGTCGGAGACGTCTCCAATAAAGAGCATATGAAAGAAGCAGCCAAGAAGGCAAAAGACGCCTTCGGGGAAGTGAATGTGGCTTGTTGTAACGCTGGGGTTTGCAGATTAGCTCCATTTGAAGAAATGAGCGATGAGATGCGCGACTTCCATATCGATGTGAATATCAAAGGCGTATGGAATAGCTGTCAAGCCGTCATCCCTTATATGCTCGAACAAGGCGGTGGTAGCATCGTTATTGCCTCATCCGTCACAGGGGATATCGTAGCCGATGCCGGAGAATCTGCCTATGCCATGACTAAAGCAGCGCTCGTTGGCTTAACGAAATGCTTGGCCGTCGAATACGCAGACCGTCATATCCGTGTGAACTGCTCACAACTCGGATATGCGCGTACACCAATGGTTGAAAAGATGGCCATTGAATCCAACCCAGATAACCCAGAAAGTGCCATCCAAGACATCGCAGTAGGCGTGCCAATGAAACGCTTGGCAGACCCACTCGAAGTCGGCGAACTCTTCGCCTTCCCTTGGAAGCGACGAAGCCAGCTACCTCACAGGAAGCCAAATCGTCATCGACGGCGGCAGCACCTTACCAGAAACCATGAGCATCGGAACGAATTAAGATTGAAAGAATATATCTTAAATGTTGTATTATAAAATTTACTAATGAGATACTTATAATTTCTGTGTAAAATGTAAGTAATATTATTTTTGGAGGGAAATCATTTGAATACTTTTTGAAATAATTAATAGTATCGTTAATGAATTTGAAGAAATTAGTTGGTATAGAGGCGAGCCAAGTAGTGTTGAAAATTACTGATAGAAGTATTAATCTTAAATATTCTTTTTCTCATTTTTATATTTTTTTAGAGGTAGTGTTACAAAATCAAAAAGATTGTAATACATTCTCTTAAATTTAAAGATAATGATTATATTATTCTACTTGAAGGAAAAGACATTTCTAAAATTAAAGATACACATATATTTGTAATGGAATTAAACCATCTTAAAAGTAGCGAACCTTCTCAACATAAAAATGTTTTTTTGAAGATGAGATTTTTTTAAATTAACACTTTTCAAAGATACTTGTGATTTAGAATTAATCTTAGAAGAAATTCAAGATATAGTTTCTTTTTAAAAACACTTCAAGAATTTCAAGACTGTTTACAGTTAAAAATTAATAATTGGAATGACTTTGGATATTATAAGAAAATGGATATGTATATATGGGATTGTCATTTTGAAATAAGAGTGAATCCTAGAACGGAAGGAATGATTAGATATTTAAAAGGGACTTCAAAAGACCTAATGTTGCCTATTTATCTTCGATTGGAGGAATTAAATACTATAGTTTTTTAAAAATACCTTTCATTTGAATTACGAGAAGAGTGGTTTAAGCTTTCTAAAGACCTAGCATTTGATATCGCAAGACTAGATAGACTGAACAAAAATGAGTAATAAATATATCTATTTCTTGTCGAGTTCATTTTTAAGAACAACTAATATAAAAAGAAATCAAAGATATTTATTATCCGTTGGCAAATTACAAAACCACAATCAATAACAACAAGTGTTGAATCGATGGATAATCATAACCCAACAATTGAGTATGAATTTAGTAACAATAAAGGGTACATTAGTTTTTGAAAAATAAATTTTCAAAATTACCCTTGAGAATTTATGGAATTGTTGGAGGAAATGGTAGTGGAAAGTCGTATAAAATTCGAACTATTATTAAAACAACATTTAAAACAAGGATAACAAATTCTCTCAAATTATTCATTTTTCTTTAAGTCCTTTTTGACGAAAAATGTAGCTAAACATATTGAAAAAGAAGGAGATTTCATTGTATATGAAAGAGTGGGATTTTTCATCTGTTCAAGATCCAAAATTGCAAGATTTATTAAGTAAATTAGATATGGAAGAAAAATGAGTTAATTGAATATATCAAATCGACCTATGATACTTATCAAACTGAAGACGGGGTTTGGCTTCCTGAGGATGTAAAGGTAGAGATTAAGGATAGTTTTATATGGTATATTCAGTTACTAATTTTTAGATTTAATTGCTTCAGACGAAAAAAATTAGAATTATGGAATGAAAGTTTAAAATATTTTTTTCTTTTGAAAAATGGGCGGATAAAAATTAGGTCTACATTTCTTACAAAAGATATTACACCTGAAGATTTCGAGCTCATCAATTGTTTGAGTTCTGGACAAGTGACGATTCTTTTATACTTAACAAAATTGGTTTTTCTCTGTAAATCCTGGTAGCTTAGTTATATTTGATGAACCCGAAATTTTCATGCATCCCCCAATGATGAAAGCTTTTTACACGAGCAGTATTCCATGTCATTCAAAAAAACTGGGGCTTTCTGTCTAATAGCAACTCATTCTCCTATTATAATTCAGGAAATCCCTCATTGTAACGTATATAAAAATTGATTCTGAACATAAAATTGAACCAATTCATTATAAGACATATGGACAGAATCTAGATACTCTATATAAGAATATATATGGAGTAGCTTTGCAAATGACCGGTTATAATAGCCTATTGACTGAACGTTTAAATGAATTATTAATTACACTCGAAAATGAAAATGTTGTATCTTTAGATGAAATATTGTTTTAAAGATGATATACAACTTCTGGCGATGAAGCCTATTTAAAATATTTAATTGTAAAAGATATGGTAGAAACGGAAATAAAGAAAAATGAGAAGAGTAAATCGTGACATTCCAGATATTCAAGATGTAGTAGATGCGATACCGTGTGAGCAAGTTGAAAAAGATAAATTAAAGGAATATTTAGTACAAATTGATGAAGAGTATAGAAAAAGGATAGATAAAGAATTATATCGTTTAGATTTAGATCAGTTCCGTGAAGATGGTAGTGAACCCTTTTGATGCGGAAAGATTAAAACAGTGGTATAAAAATCACGTTCGACAAAAACTAATAAATTCTTTCCCTGAAGTTGAAAATAATAATCAAATTGCAATTTGTCCATTTTGTGAGGCGATTTTTTTAACACCCAAATTACTCTTTGAACATATTATTCCTAAAGGGAAAAAAATGGTGATTATAGGGTATGTATCTTGCCAATTAATCTTATAAAATGTTGTAAAGAATGTAATACTTCTAACCATTCAAAAAATCAAGGTGTGCAGAAGAAAGTGAAATAAATTTGTATGAAGAATCGTTTGATATTGAAAATTATATAGAAGTTTCTCTTGATTGTGAGGAAGGAATGTTAAAAACCTGAAGTTAAGGTTGCAATAAATAATTTTGCAGTTAGGTGAAGTTGAAAAAGAAAAAGGATAAAAATTTGTTGAGAACTATAAGCTTTGAAATGAGTTATAGTCATCGAACACAAATTGAGTTAAAAATTATTACAGTTATTAAAAAAATAATCTAAGTAGTTATAGAACAGATATTTTATTAAATTTTTCTTAGACATCAAGAAAAATGTATAGTGATAACGCTGATAACGAGAAAATTGATGAAAAATATTGGATAGATCAGAATTTTTTGGCTATAAATTATGTGAAGCAATTATTCAACAACATGAAAATGGAGGAGATATTTTGACAACCATACTCCAAATGATTATAGCTGAAAAATCAACAGATGAAATTGTTTTTTTCAGATGAAAGTTTTTATGATCGAAAATGGACGCTGTAAAGGACGTAGATTCGCTTTGTAATTTTGCAACTGAGCATTTAAACGACCTTACAGCATGGTATAATTATTTAAGTGATAAAGAATTTTTAACCTTTCCAAATTTAGAAATTGATAAAGATGACTCTAAGAAAAAAATTTAGTAGAATCAATGGTTAGATATTATCTTGAATCAAGAAAACCTTTTAATGATTTTTAAAGAAAATTTCCAATCCATAGTTTCTCCTAACTAACATTATCAATAATAACCAGTCAAATCTTAATATTTTTTTGATAATATTTATAGGTTGTAGAAATATATTGAAATAAAATGTAAGGAGCTTTTTTGTAATGCAAGTAAATTATTCACCCAAATTTAGAACAGTTAATGTTGAAGAGTTTTCTAAATTATTATATTTTCATTATAAAGCTAGATATGATTTATATAATAATTTGAGAGAAAATGAAGAGAATGAAGTCTTAATAGATAAAATGGATTTCCTTATATAACGATCATAGTTTTTATTTCAGATGCTGGTATAAGTACTTTTAGTAAAAAAATAATTGAAGAAAATGAAAGCTACACTTAAATCAATAAATCCGAATAAGAAGTGGCCAAAAGATTATAGACTCTTTGTAGATTTTATGAGTAGTGAAGCATGGAAAGAATTGATGGGTTAAGAGACGAAAATGGAAATTGTAAATTTACATATGAGCATATGGTTCCAAAAGTACGAATATATTGAAAAAAAGAAATTCAAGAAATGGCTTTGAATAATCAACTTGATTTAAAAATAGAAGAATTGGTAAGTAAATATTACTACCTAGCATTAATATTAATAGAAGAAGATAAAAAGCTGTCAAGAAAAATGATGCCTGAAAAATTGGAATAGAGAAGATTTTTTTATTCCAGATATGAAAAAGGCAGGAATAGATCTTATTAATAATCCATTATATGAGGGGTTAGAATAAAAGTAATAGTTCTATTAATTTGGAAAAAAATAATCACCGGTGTTACCTGGTGGTTATTTTTTTATTTATGTCGATGTAGTTTTCATGTACAATAAAACTACAATAAGGGAGATAAGTGTATGGGACAAGAACTGTTTAATTATGACAATACAAATTTAGAAGAAGTGATTCAGTATTCTGAAAAAATCCTCAACCGAAAATTCTCAGATATTTTAAAAGAATATGACGAGGCGGAGTATAAGACATACGACGATTTTTCAAAAATCAAGAAGCTAATGAGTATGAGAAAAAAAGAGATTAAGCCATCTTCAAAGGGACAGTATGGTAATTATATTGAACGGTATTATTTTGGATACCAACCGAATAGTAACACTGCAGCTGACTTTGAAGAAATTGGAGTAGAACTTAAGGTGACTCCATTCAAAGTTAATAAGAATGGGACTATTTCCGCAAAAGAAAGATTAGTCTTAACGATTATTAATTATTTTTGAAGAGAATCTAGATGATTTCTATCAATCTCATTTGTGGAAAAAGTGCTCAAAAAAATGCTTTTTATTGTTTTTATAATGGTTTGATTCCGGAACAAACGCTTTATGATTATATGATTGAAAAAGTGTTCCTGTTTGAATGGTTCGAGGAAGATATGAATGTCATTTTAGATGACTATGCTCGAATCACTCAGAAAATTAAAGATGGACGAGCTCACGAATTATCAGAATCGGATGGGAACTATTTATCCACTTGTACAAAAAGGAGCCGGTAAAGGGAAAGACTGGAAAAAAACAACCGTTTAGTGATGTGATGGCGAAACAACGAGCGTGGGAATTAAAAGTCTAGTTACATGACGTATTTAATTAATCACAAAATCTTTGCTAGTCATGAACAAGAGAGTGTCTTAGCCACTGCAAAAGGTACGAAGAAAACTTTTACTCAACTTATTGAAGAAAAGATTTTTGAAGTATAAGGGATGGAAAGCAGAAGATTTATATGATGCGTTCGATGTTCCTGTTCGTTCCAAAATCCAAAAATAGTTTACTCATCAGAAAAATGATTGGACTGACTGGAGACCTTGAAAATACACAAGAGTTTCAAAAAGCAAATATGAATCTGAGAGTCATTCGAGTGAATAAGGATGACCTGCCCTAAAGAAGACTCTCCGTTTAAGGTTTATGATTTTTATCGAGTTAGCACAAAATGATAATTGGGAAGAGTCTCATGTTTTCCAAGAGATTTGTGATAAACGTTATATGTTTGTCGTCTTTAAGGAAGAAGCGCCAGGTGAGTATGTATTAAATCAAGTGAAGTTCTGGGGATTTCCTGAACGTTTACTGGATGAAGCACAACGCGTATGGAATGAAACACGTACCATTATTTCTGACGGGGTACAGTTAACGCAGTCTGATAAGGGAGTTTTCGACTAATTTCCCGCAAAAGTCAAGCGAATCCATTCTTATTTACAAAGATTCATGCTTCAAATTCTTATTACGAGATTGAAAAAGATGTCTTTGTCGGAAAAGGGAAGCTCTCAGATACGAATCCATTGCCCGATGGACGAAGAATTACGAAGCATTCATTTTGGATGCCTAAGAAGTTCCTACAAGAAATTTTACGTGGTGAGTGGGATTAGCAAATCAGTTGATCAAATATTGAATTCATGATATAGTAATAGAGAAATTTTTGGATGAAAATGAAAAGAGGTAATCATGTCAAAAATTAAAGTATTCTCAATGTTTGATGGCGTTGGGGATTTATCGTTGGTCTTCATGAGGCTAACAAAAAAATTAAATAAAAAAATTTTTTCCAAGTGACTGATACGAATCAATTTGAACCTAGTCGAAAAGCGCAAGATGCGTTTGAAGTTGGAGTATACAACTACCCAAAAATCAATCATAGTAATGAAGACATCATGCAAGTTTCATCAGAGTATTTTTGATGAAATGAAGGCGAATGGTGTGAATATGATTGTCGGCGGATTTCCATGTCAAGATTACTCAGTAGCGCGCAGTAAAAAGCACGAAATGGGTATCGAAGGTAAAAAAGGAGTTCTTTTCTGGGAGATTATTCGTGCAGTGAATCATATCAAACCGGAATATCTGATTCTTGAAAAATGTGGACCGCCTACTGAAATCACCGTCTAAACAACGTGGACGTGATTTTGCGATTATGCTTGGAGCATTCAATCAGTTGGGGTATACCGTTGAATGGCGTGTGATTAATGCTGCAGATTACGGTGCACCTCAAAGACGTCGTCGTGTGTTCTTCTTTATTTATAAAAACGACACAGCTTTCGATAAAAAACATGGCATTAAAGATTTATCACCAGAATCATTCGAGTCATATATTTATAAAAAGGTCTTTTTGCAACGCAGTTTCCTGTTGAAAAATAGTGCGAATAAGAATCGTGTTTATACAGAAAAAAACTTAGTGAACTAGATGCGCATTCTGAAGAGTATATTGTAGATATTTCGAATAACTTTACTGGCAAAAGTTTGGAACACAGGTTTGATGAAGGATGGGATTTATTACACCATCGATACAACTCCTGTATTCGAAAAAAAGCAATGACTTTAGGAGAAGTAGTTCAAAAAGCTAAAGAGTATTATGTTGAAAAACATGGTGAGGAAGCTTATCAAGAATATATTCAAAACTATGTGATTCAGGACGAAGATAAGATTAAGAAATTCAAATACTTGCGTGGACCAAAGAAAATTGAACGTACGACAGAAGAAGGATTTACTTATATCTTCTCTGAAGGTGGAATGAGCGAAACAGATGACCTTTCATTACCAGGACGTACAATGCTTACAAGCGAGGGTAGTGTAAACCGTTCAACGCACTTCTTAAAAGAAGGCAATCAGTTCCGACTATTAACTCCAACCGAAGCAGAGTTATTACAATGTTTCCCTTGTGATTGGACAAAATACAAGAAACTATCTGACGGGACAGTGAGCGAAGTGAACGATCGTATGCGTTATTTCTTTATGGGGAATGCGCTAGTTACGTCCATTGTGGAACGTATCGGTATCGGAATGGCAAAAATGATTTAATCCCAAATAATTATTTAGACTTACGAAGGAACAAGTATCCTTTGTAAGTCTTTTTTTAGCAAAATAGTACTAGAAAAAAGCAAAATGTAACATATAAGTTACGTAACTTATATGTTACATTTAGTTCAAAGGAGGCAATAGGTATGGGTAAGAAATATAGGGTTGATAAAAAGAAAGTGGATCGTTTAGAGACGCTCGAATACAGCGAGATGATTAAATTGGCAGCAGTCTATAAAATCTTAGAAGATGAAGGCGTGACGCCAGAATTGCTCGAAAAATGGGGATGCTATTATAAAGGGAAACAGTGTTTGAAAATACCTGTATCAAGGACTAAAGAAGGGGTGGATGGTAGTGACTTCTTATTTAACACGAAAGTTCATGAAGTTCTCATCGATTTACCCTAATTTCGAAGAAGACTTACTTAGAGAAGTTTCTCTTCTAAAAGTAGCGCTGAGAACGATTCAATTACGGGTAAATCATCAATTAACACAGGAAGAATTTGCAGCAAAGTTAGAAGTAAAGAGAGCCTTTTTAGCAAGATTAGAAGCAGGACATCATAATCCAACTATTATGACGCTTGTGGAATTAGCTCGACAAAATGGATATGAGATTGAGATAAAGCTGAAAGAGAAGACATTTTTAAGATTCTCATGGGATAAATACGATAAAAGTTAGAAGTTCAAATTGAAAACTGCTTTAATTCGTATTATGATTAATTTACTACGAAAAAAAGGAGCTTTGATGGTGGAAAGAATCGCGAATCCTGTTATATACGAATTAAAGTATGAGCATAAAATGGAACCTCATTATGATGGAGTTCAAGAAAAAAACATGAAAAACTAATTTTTTTAATTATCCGACAGTTTATATTGTTCATCATCCAGAAAAAGAGAAGGTTTGTGTCTATATTGGTGAAACGACTGATATCAGACGTCGTACAGACCAACATCTTAAGCAAGATAGTAAAGAGCGAGAAGATTGGGAAAAGCTGTCTAATAGAGATGATGCCAATATGTTTGTGATTGGGCACGAGTTATTTAACAAATCTCTGACACTCGATATTGAAAAATAAATTGATGCATTACTTAAGTAGTGTGGATGCTATTAAACAGGTCTATAATCGTCGTACGAATGAACAGAATGAGTATTATACGTCTCGATCAGATGGAACCAATTTTTCTCAAAAAAATATGGGGAGAGTTACATCGAAAGAATAATACTATTTTTCCAACACGTAGACGGATAGAGGATGCAGCTGTTTTTAAAGCTTCTCCATTTCATAAATTAACTCAAGAACAGTTACAAACAAAAGATAGAATTATGCTCAAGATTTTTGAAAATGTAGCTAATACTAGAAAAAGATACTCCGCACCAACTAATTATGGTAAATGGTGAGGCTGGTTCTGGAAAAACAGTTCTAATGAGTAATCTCTTTTTATGATTTGTTCCGAGAAAGTAAAAAGAGCAGGGTGAATCTGTTTTTAGTGGAATTTCAACATATCTACTAGTCAATCATGAACAACAGTTGACAGTTTACAAAGAAATTGCAAAAAACTAGGTATCAAAGAGCAGTATGTTCAGAAACCAACTAGTTTTTATTAACAACCATTCATCAGAAAAATCCAGTTGATGTTGTTATTGTAGATGAAGCTCATTTATTATGGACACAAGGTAAAACAATCTTATAGAGGGAAAAAAATCAATTAGACGATCTTCTAGAAAAAAAGCCAAAGTAGTGGTGATTGTTTTTGATGAAAATCAAATACTTTCGACTGAACAAATTTGGGAAGATGAACTCTTAGACAAATATAAGGGAATGTGTCAAAACGAAAAATAATTATATTGAATTGAAGAACCAAATGCGAATTCATTCAAGTAAAAGAGACTGTGCAGTGGATTCGAAATATTATCGATTTGCAAGAAGTAGGACCAATTCCTCACGATGAGTTAGGATATGATTTACGTATTTTTTTGAATCGCCTCAAGAACTAGAAACAGCAATTGTTGAAAAAAACAAAAAAATGAAAAATATTGGATTATCTAGAATAGTTGCGACATTTGACTGGGAATATAGTGGTAACAAGAAAGAGGAAGGTACTTGGGATGTTACTATCGGAGATTGGTCGATGCCATGGAATTTACAGTTGAAGAAAGAGAATAAAAAAATCAATCAATTATAAATCTTTAGCATGGGCAGAACAGCCGCAAACAATAGGTGAAGTAGGTTCGACTTTTACAATTCAGGGATTTGATTTAAACTATGTAGGGAGTAATAATTGGACCATCTGTAGTTTTTAGAGATGGAAAATTTCAGTTTGTTCCGGAAAATAGTAAGAATGAAAAAGCAGTCAGAAATAGAACTTTATCGGATGGAAGAAAAGAGAAGTTCGGGGAACGACTGTTAAAAAAATGAATTGAATGTACTATTGACTCGTGGAGTGAAGGGACTTTATATTTATGCGGTAGATCCAGCGCTTCAAGAAGAATTAATGCGTAGACAAGGAGAAAAATAATGGCAAATGAAAATAACCCAAGTATGAAATTGATTAATCAGTTTCACGACGATCATAAATGGAGACAATTTCATAATGCAAAAGATTTAGCTCTTTCGGTTTCAATTGAGGCTGCTGAATTACTTGAAATCTTCCAATGGACTGACCCAGAATCTGTTGTGGAGAAAAAGCGTGAAGACATCGAAGAAGAATTAGCAGATGTTTTAATCTATTGTTATACACTTGCTGAAAAGTTAGATATGGATATTGATGAAATCATTGCTAAAAAAACTAGTGAAGAATCTTAAGAAGTATCCCGTTAAATAAGACTTTTGTATTTATTAACTTTCAAAAACTCAAAATTCACTGTGATGAGTGACTTTTGAGTTTTTATTCTATAGGTGAAGTAGAGCC
>BNJT01001299.1_pt1 | contig 14860 bp, 10 predicted proteins | sample 8540491 | NCBI WGS metagenome assembly BNJT01 (sample SAMD00202455, study PRJDB9452) | human saliva metagenome | host: Homo sapiens
TCAAAATTTTATCTAATCGTTATTTTTACTATATTTTAGTTTTTTTATTTAAAAGTTTTTTACCAGTCTGGTACGGAATGATGATTAATAATTGATGATTTCGTTACTGGCTCCCTATACGAATCAAACTAGTGATATTTTTAAGTGTAATAGTACTATTTTTTTCTTGTTATTTTTACATTATGTTCAGTCGTTCAAGTAATCCATTTATTTTTTTCATAACTTCGTTAAATATTCTCACTCAAATCAGAAACTATATCTAACTCACCTCTAATTAATAGAGAGGTGTTTATCATTAGATTTGGTGCTAATCTTTAGTATTCCCCATTTTTTTAGTTTAGATTATACTCATCATTTATTTTTTTGATTCCCTTATTATTTACAATAATGAAACAGTTCGTATGTCATTCTCATGCTTAATTTTTTTGGCATTTTATAAATGTTATAGATTTTTCTATTATAGCATATAGCACACCATATTCCTCCGTGAGGTTATCTGAAATTAAGTATCAGTTTCCTTGTGTTATTTCTTACTCAGATTTAATTTAGTGCTCTTGATTGTTTCTGATAGAACTGTACAACTAGTATCAATAAATTGTTGACTAATTTACATACAGCAATTTTTCTGAGATATCGTTATTAGGAAAAAAATTTAATTTATCTGACTTCAAATAGTAGTAAAACGAGCCTTTGAAATCAAAAAAACCGTAAGAATCTCTTCTTACGGTTTTTTTCTAGCAGTATCAAAGAATAATCATTCTCAGTTTTACTTTATTTGAGCTTTTTATTTACTCTTCTTCCTCGCGTTTTTTAGCGATGAGGAGTCCTCCTGTCGCTGCTGCAAGAAGTGCTAGTCCAAGTGAAGCGTTAGATTGTTTAGTACCAGTATTTGGCAATTCTTTCGCTCCTGCTTTCTTAGCTGATGGTTTAGCAGATGACTCTTTAGTTGCTTCTTTCACTGTCTTCTCTGGTGTCAAGACTGCTACTGAACCATCTGGGAAGGTTACTGTGGCTGTACCATCGTTGCCTACTTCTACCTTGCTTGCTGTTGGGTTAGCTTTCTTAACTTCGTCAGCTACCTTAGCTTTTTCGGCATCTGTAAGAGCTGATGGGTTCACTACTGGTGTGATTGCTGGAGTCTTAACGCCATTTGAATCAGCTTCTTTCACTGTCTTCTCTGGTGTCAAGACTGCTACTGAACCATCTGGGAAGGTTACTGTGGCTGTACCATCGTTGCCTACTTCTACCTTGCTTGCTGTTGGGTTAGCTTTCTTAACTTCATCAGCTACCTTAGCTTTTTTCGGCATCTGTAAGAGCTGATGGGTTCACTACTGGTGTGATTGCTGGGGTCTTAACGCCATTTGAATCAGCTTCTTTCACTGTCTTCTCTGGTGTCAAGACTGCTACTGAACCATCTGGGAAGGTTACTGTGGCTGTACCATCGTTGCCTACTTCTACCTTGCTTGCTGTTGGGTTAGCTTTCTTAACTTCATCAGCTACCTTAGCTTTTTCAGCATCTGTAAGAGCTGATGGGTTCACTACTGGTGTGATTGCTGGAGTCTTAACGCCATTTGAATCAGCTTCTTTCACTGTCTTCTCTGGTGTCAAGACTGCTACTGAACCATCTGGGAAGGTTACTGTGGCTGTACCATCGTTGCCTACTTCTACCTTGCTTGCTGTTGGGTTAGCTTTCTTAACTTCATCAGCTACCTTAGCTTTTTCGGCATCTGTAAGAGCTGATGGGTTCACTACTGGTGTGATTGCTGGGGTCTTAACGCCATTTGAATCAGCTTCTTTCACTGTCTTCTCTGGTGTCAAGACTGCTACTGAACCATCTGGGAAGGTTACTGTGGCTGTACCATCGTTGCCTACTTCTACCTTGCTTGCTGTTGGGTTAGCTTTCTTAACTTCATCAGCTACCTTAGCTTTTTTCAGCATCTGTAAGAGCTGATGGGTTCACTACTGGTGTGATTGCTGGAGTCTTAACGCCATTTGAATCAGCTTCTTTCACTGTCTTCTCTGGTGTCAAGACTGCTACTGAACCATCTGGGAAGGTTACTGTGGCTGTACCATCGTTGCCTACTTCTACCTTGCTTGCTGTTGGGTTAGCTTTCTTAACTTCGTCAGCTACCTTAGCTTTTTTTCGGCATCTGTAAGAGCTGATGGGTTCACTACTGGTGTGATTGCTGGAGTCTTAACGCCATTTGAATCAGCTTCTTTCACTGTCTTCTCTGGTGTCAAGACTGCTACTGAACCATCTGGGAAGGTTACTGTGGCTGTACCATCGTTGCCTACTTCTACCTTGCTTGCTGTTGGGTTAGCTTTCTTAACTTCGTCAGCTACCTTAGCTTTTTTTCGGCATCTGTAAGAGCTGATGGGTTCACTACTGGTGTGATTGCTGGAGTCTTAACGCCATTTGAATCAGCTTCTTTCACTGTCTTCTCTGGTGTCAAGACTGCTACTGAACCATCTGGGAAGGTTACTGTGGCTGTACCATCGTTGCCTACTTCTACCTTGCTTGCTGTTGGGTTAGCTTTCTTAACTTCGTCAGCTACCTTAGCTTTTTTTCGGCATCTGTAAGAGCTGATGGGTTCACTACTGGTGTGATTGCTGGAGTCTTAACGCCATTTGAATCAGCTTCTTTCACTGTCTTCTCTGGTGTCAAGACTGCTACTGAACCATCTGGGAAGGTTACTGTGGCTGTACCATCGTTGCCTACTTCTACCTTGCTTGCTGTTGGGTTAGCTTTCTTAACTTCATCAGCTACCTTAGCTTTTTCAGCATCTGTAAGAGCTGATGGGTTCACTACTGGTGTGATTGCTGGAGTCTTAACGCCATTTGAATCAGCTTCTTTCACTGTCTTCTCTGGTGTCAAGACTGCTACTGAACCATCTGGGAAGGTTACTGTGGCTGTACCATCGTTGCCTACTTCTACCTTGCTTGCTGTTGGGTTAGCTTTCTTAACTTCGTCAGCTACCTTAGCTTTTTTTCGGCATCTGTAAGAGCTGATGGGTTCACTACTGGTGTGATTGCTGGGGTCTTAACGCCATTTGAATCAGCTTCTTTCACTGTCTTCTCTGGTGTCAAGACTGCTACTGAACCATCTGGGAAGGTTACTGTGGCTGTACCATCGTTGCCTACTTCTACCTTGCTTGCTGTTGGGTTAGCTTTCTTAACTTCGTCAGCTACCTTAGCTTTTTTCGGCATCTGTAAGAGCTGATGGGTTCACTACTGGTGTGATTGCTGGAGTCTTAACGCCATTTGAATCAGCTTCTTTCACTGTCTTCTCTGGTGTCAAGACTGCTACTGAACCATCTGGGAAGGTTACTGTGGCTGTACCATCGTTGCCTACTTCTACCTTGCTTGCTGTTGGGTTAGCTTTCTTAACTTCATCAGCTACCTTAGCTTTTTCAGCATCTGTAAGAGCTGATGGGTTCACTACTGGTGTGATTGCTGGAGTCTTAACGCCATTTGAATCAGCTTCTTTCACTGTCTTCTCTGGTGTCAAGACTGCTACTGAACCATCTGGGAAGGTTACTGTGGCTGTACCATCGTTGCCTACTTCTACCTTGCTTGCTGTTGGGTTAGCTTTCTTAACTTCATCAGCTACCTTAGCTTTTTCGGCATCTGTAAGAGCTGATGGGTTCACTACTGGTGTGATTGCTGGGGTCTTAACGCCATTTTGAATCAGCTTCTTTCACTGTCTTCTCTGGTGTCAAGACTGCTACTGAACCATCTGGGAAGGTTACTGTGGCTGTACCATCGTTGCCTACTTCTACCTTGCTTGCTGTTGGGTTAGCTTTCTTAACTTCATCAGCTACCTTAGCTTTTTTTCAGCATCTGTAAGAGCTGATGGGTTCACTACTGGTGTGATTGCTGGAGTCTTAACGCCATTTGAATCAGCTTCTTTCACTGTCTTCTCTGGTGTCAAGACTGCTACTGAACCATCTGGGAAGGTTACTGTGGCTGTACCATCGTTGCCTACTTCTACCTTGCTTGCTGTTGGGTTAGCTTTCTTAACTTCATCAGCTACCTTAGCTTTTTTCAGCATCTGTAAGAGCTGATGGGTTCACTACTGGTGTGATTGCTGGAGTCTTAACGCCATTTGAATCAGCTTCTTTCACTGTCTTCTCTGGTGTCAAGACTGCTACTGAACCATCTGGGAAGGTTACTGTGGCTGTACCATCGTTGCCTACTTCTACCTTGCTTGCTGTTGGGTTAGCTTTCTTAACTTCGTCAGCTACCTTAGCTTTTTTTCGGCATCTGTAAGAGCTGATGGGTTCACTACTGGTGTGATTGCTGGAGTCTTAACGCCATTTGAATCAGCTTCTTTCACTGTCTTCTCTGGTGTCAAGACTGCTACTGAACCATCTGGGAAGGTTACTGTGGCTGTACCATCGTTGCCTACTTCTACCTTGCTTGCTGTTGGGTTAGCTTTCTTAACTTCGTCAGCTACCTTAGCTTTTTTCGGCATCTGTAAGAGCTGATGGGTTCACTACTGGTGTGATTGCTGGAGTCTTAACGCCATTTGAATCAGCTTCTTTCACTGTCTTCTCTGGTGTCAAGACTGCTACTGAACCATCTGGGAAGGTTACTGTGGCTGTACCATCGTTGCCTACTTCTACCTTGCTTGCTGTTGGGTTAGCTTTCTTAACTTCATCAGCTACCTTAGCTTTTTCAGCATCTGTAAGAGCTGATGGGTTCACTACTGGTGTGATTGCTGGAGTCTTAACGCCATTTGAATCAGCTTCTTTCACTGTCTTCTCTGGTGTCAAGACTGCTACTGAACCATCTGGGAAGGTTACTGTGGCTGTACCATCGTTGCCTACTTCTACCTTGCTTGCTGTTGGGTTAGCTTTCTTAACTTCATCAGCTACCTTAGCTTTTTCAGCATCTGTAAGAGCTGATGGGTTCACTACTGGTGTGATTGCTGGAGTCTTAACGCCATTTGAATCAGCTTCTTTCACTGTCTTCTCTGGTGTCAAGACTGCTACTGAACCATCTGGGAAGGTTACTGTGGCTGTACCATCGTTGCCTACTTCTACCTTGCTTGCTGTTGGGTTAGCTTTCTTAACTTCATCAGCTACCTTAGCTTTTTCAGCATCTGTAAGAGCTGATGGGTTCACTACTGGTGTGATTGCTGGAGTCTTAACGCCATTTGAATCAGCTTCTTTCACTGTCTTCTCTGGTGTCAAGACTGCTACTGAACCATCTGGGAAGGTTACTGTGGCTGTACCATCGTTGCCTACTTCTACCTTGCTTGCTGTTGGGTTAGCTTTCTTAACTTCGTCAGCTACCTTAGCTTTTTTTCGGCATCTGTAAGAGCTGATGGGTTCACTACTGGTGTGATTGCTGGAGTCTTAACGCCATTTGAATCAGCTTCTTTCACTGTCTTCTCTGGTGTCAAGACTGCTACTGAACCATCTGGGAAGGTTACTGTGGCTGTACCATCGTTGCCTACTTCTACCTTGCTTGCTGTTGGGTTAGCTTTCTTAACTTCGTCAGCTACCTTAGCTTTTTTTCGGCATCTGTAAGAGCTGATGGGTTCACTACTGGTGTGATTGCTGGAGTCTTAACGCCATTTGAATCAGCTTCTTTCACTGTCTTCTCTGGTGTCAAGACTGCTACTGAACCATCTGGGAAGGTTACTGTGGCTGTACCATCGTTGCCTACTTCTACCTTGCTTGCTGTTGGGTTAGCTTTCTTAACTTCATCAGCTACCTTAGCTTTTTTCAGCATCTGTAAGAGCTGATGGGTTCACTACTGGTGTGATTGCTGGAGTCTTAACGCCATTTGAATCAGCTTCTTTCACTGTCTTCTCTGGTGTCAAGACTGCTACTGAACCATCTGGGAAGGTTACTGTGGCTGTACCATCGTTGCCTACTTCTACCTTGCTTGCTGTTGGGTTAGCTTTCTTAACTTCGTCAGCTACCTTAGCTTTTTTTCGGCATCTGTAAGAGCTGATGGGTTCACTACTGGTGTGATTGCTGGAGTCTTAACGCCATTTGAATCAGCTTCTTTCACTGTCTTCTCTGGTGTCAAGACTGCTACTGAACCATCTGGGAAGGTTACTGTGGCTGTACCATCGTTGCCTACTTCTACCTTGCTTGCTGTTGGGTTAGCTTTCTTAACTTCATCAGCTACCTTAGCTTTTTCAGCATCTGTAAGAGCTGATGGGTTCACTACTGGTGTGATTGCTGGAGTCTTAACGCCATTTGAATCAGCTTCTTTCACTGTCTTCTCTGGTGTCAAGACTGCTACTGAACCATCTGGGAAGGTTACTGTGGCTGTACCATCGTTGCCTACTTCTACCTTGCTTGCTGTTGGGTTAGCTTTCTTAACTTCGTCAGCTACCTTAGCTTTTTCGGCATCTGTAAGAGCTGATGGGTTCACTACTGGTGTGATTGCTGGATCTTTAGTTGCTACTTTTGGCGCACTTTCATCTGATGTCTTACCATCTTTGCTTGCTTTAGCAGTAACTGGGCCTGCTGGGATTTCAACTGTTGGAGTGATGCTCACTTTGCCATCTTCTCCTGCGGTTGCTTCACCAATCTTGTTGCCATCCTTGTCGAACAGCTCTACTTTAGTACCTGGGTCTACTGTTACTTCAACTGGAGTCTTAGTACCCGCTTTACCTGTAAGGTCTGTTGTAACAACTGGTTTACTTGGTTTAGCTGAAGTTTCTGGGGTCGCTGCCGTAGCTTGAACTGGATCGCTCGCTTCAGGCGTTTGACCATCTTTGCTTGACACAACAGTCACATTACCTTCTGGAATATCTACTGTTGGTGTAATCGTTGCTTTGCCATCTTCTCCTGCTGTTGCTTCACCAATCTTGTTGCCGTCTTTATCGTACAACTCAACCTTAGACCCTGGGTCTGCTGTTACCTCAACTGGAGTCTTAGTACCCGCTTTACCTGTAAGGTCTGTTGTGATTTCTGGTTGAGTTGGAGTAGCTGGGGTAGCTGGATCTTTAATAGATGTTGCTTTAGCTGGATCACTAGCTTCTGAAACTTTACCTGCATTGTTTGTTGCTTTAGCTGTTACGTCGCCTTCTGCAATATCAACAGTTGGTGTGATCGTTACTTTACCATCTTCTCCTGTTACACCTTCACCAATCTTGTAGCCATCTTTATCGAACAGTTCTACCTTAGTATTTGGTTCCGCTGTTACTTCAACTGGAGTCTTAGTGCCCGCTTTACCTGTAAGATCTGTTGTAACAACTGGTTTACTTGGTTTAGCTGGAGTTTCTGGGGTCGCTACTGTAGCTTGAACTGGATCGCTCGCTTCAGGCGTTTGACCATCTTTGCTTGACACAACAGTCACATTACCCTCTGGAATATCTACTGTTGGTGTAATCGTTGCTTTGCCATCTTCTCCTGCTGTTGCTTCACCAATCTTGTTGCCGTCTTTATCGTACAATTCAACCTTAGATCCTGGGTCTGCTGTTACCTCAACTGGAGTCTTAGTACCCGCCTTACCTGTAAGATCTGTTGTGATTTCTGGTTGAGTTAGTGCACTCGAATCTTTAACAGTAACTTTAACTGGAACTTCATCTTTAGTTCCGTCTGGGTATGTTACAACTACTGTCGCGTCTTTTTCGCCTTCTGTAGTAGTATCTACTGGTGTCTTGAACTCGTATGTTGTGCCACTTGGAAGATCTGATACGTTACCAATTGAATCTTGTGCATTTGGTGTTGAACCTGGTGTTACTGTTTGAGCCTTCGCAGTTGGTTCATTCTTATCCGCATCGCTACGTGGGTCTTTTACAGTTACTTTAACTGGTACTTCGTCCTTAGTTCCGTCTGGGTATGTCACAACTACTGTTGCGTCTTTTTTTCACCTTCTGTAGCTGTATCTACTGGTGTCTTGAACTCGTATGTTGTGCCACTTGGAAGGTCTGATACGTTACCAATTGAATCTTGTGCATTTGGTGTTGAACCTGGTGTTACTGTTTGAGCCTTCGCAGTTGGTTCATTCTTATCCGCATCGCTACGTGGGTCTTTTTACAGTTACTTTTAACTGGTACTTCGTCCTTAGTTCCGTCTGGGTATGTCACAACTACTGTTGCGTCTTTTTTTCACCTTCTGTAGCTGTATCTACTGGTGTCTTGAACTCGTATGTTGTGCCACTTGGAAGGTCTGATACGTTACCAATTGAATCTTGTGCATTTGGTGTTGAACCTGGTGTTACTGTTTGAGCCTTCGCAGTTGGTTCATTCTTATCCGCATCGCTACGTGGGTCTTTTACAGTTACCTTAACTGGTACTTCGTCCTTAGTTCCGTCTGGGTATGTCACAACTACTGTTGCGTCTTTTTCACCTTCTGTAGCTGTATCTACTGGTGTCTTGAACTCGTATGTTGTGCCACTTGGAAGATCTGATACGTTACCAATTGAATCTTGTGCATTTGGTGTTGAACCTGGTGTTACTGTTTGCGCCTTAGCTGTTGGTTCGTTCTTATCCGCATCGCTACGTGGATCTTTTACAGTTACTTTAACTGGAACTTCATCTTTAGATCCGTCTGGGTATGTTACAACTACTGTCGCGTCTTTTTCGCCTTCTGTAGTAGTATCTACTGGTGTCTTGAACTCGTATGTTGTGCCACTTGGAAGATCTGATACGTTACCAATTGAATCTTGTGCATTTGGTGTTGAACCTGGTGTTACTGTTTGAGCCTTCGCAGTTGGTTCATTCTTATCCGCATCGCTACGTGGGTCTTTTTACAGTTACCTTAACTGGTACTTCGTCCTTAGTTCCGTCTGGGTATGTCACAACTACTGTTGCGTCTTTTTCACCTTCTGTAGCTGTATCTACTGGTGTCTTGAACTCGTATGTTGTGCCACTTGGAAGATCTGATACGTTACCAATTGAATCTTGTGCATTTGGTGTTGAACCTGGTGTTACTGTTTGCGCCTTAGCTGTTGGTTCGTTCTTATCCGCATCGCTACGTGGATCTTTTACAGTTACTTTAACTGGTACTTCATCTTTAGATCCGTCTGGGTATGTTACAACTACTGTCGCGTCTTTTTCGCCTTCTGTAGTAGTATCTACTGGTGTCTTATAGGCGAAAGTTGTACCACTTGGAAGATCTGATACGTTACCAATTGAATCTTGTGCATTTGGTGTTGAACCTGGTGTTACTGTTTGAGCCTTCGCAGTTGGTTCATTCTTATCCGCATCGCTACGTGGGTCTTTTACAGTTACTTTAACTGGTACTTCGTCCTTAGTTCCGTCTGGGTATGTCACAACTACTGTTGCGTCTTTTTCACCTTCTGTAGCTGTATCTACTGGTGTCTTGAACTCGTATGTTGTGCCACTTGGAAGGTCTGATACGTTACCAATTGAATCTTGTGCATTTGGTGTTGAACCTGGTGTTACTGTTTGCGCCTTAGCAGTTGGATCATTCTTATCCGCATCGCTACGTGGGTCTTTTACAGTTACCTTAACTGGTACTTCGTCCTTAGTTCCGTCTGGGTATGTCACAACTACTGTTGCGTCTTTTTCACCTTCTGTAGCAGTATCTACTGGTGTCTTGAACGCGAAGGTTGTTCCACTTGGAAGGTCTGATACGTTACCAATTGAATCTTGTGCATTTGGTGTTGAACCTGGAGTCACTGTTTGAGCCTTAGCTGTTGGTTCATTCTTGTCCGCATCGCTACGTGGGTCTTTTACAGTTACCTTAACTGGAACTTCGTCCTTAGTTCCGTCTGGGTATGTCACAACTACTGTTGCGTCTTTTTCACCTTCTGTAGCAGTATCTACTGGTGTCTTGAACGCGAAGGTTGTTCCACTTGGAAGATCTGAAACATTACCAATTGAATCTTGAGCGTTTGGTGTTGAACCTGGTGTTACTGTTTGTGCCTTAGCTTTTGGATTGTTCTTATCTGCATCGCTACGTGGGTCTTTTACAGTAACCTTAACTGGAACTTCATCTTTAGTTCCGTCTGGGTATGTTACAACTACTGTCGCATCTTTTTTTCACCTTCTGTAGCAGTATCTACTGGTGTCTTGAACGCGAAGGTTGTTCCACTTGGAAGGTCTGATACGTTACCAATGGAATCTTGTGCATTTGGTGTTGAACCTGGTGTTACTGTTTGTGCCTTAGCTTTTGGATTGTTCTTATCTGCATCGCTACGTGGGTCTTTTACAGCAACCTTAACTGGAACTTCATCTTTAGTTCCGTCTGGGTATGTTACAACTACTGTCGCATCTTTTTCACCTTCTGTAGCAGTATCTACTGGTGTCTTGAACGCGAAGGTTGTTCCACTTGGAAGGTCTGATACGTTACCAATTGAATCTTGTGCATTTGGTGTTGAACCTGGAGCAACTGTTTGTGCCTTAGCTACTGGTGTGTATTTCTCAGCGTCCTTAGCTGCTGGTGTAACTAAATATACAGCAGAAATCTTATCTGTAGACTTATCAGGATAAGTGATTACAAGGTTTCCTTTTTCATCTACACTATATGTAGAATTCGCTGGTAGATTTGTGTTAACTGCTTTAACTGCTGCGATAATTTTCTGTTTCTCTTTTTCGCTAACATTGTTAGGATCTGCAACTTCGACTTTTTCACCTGCAACAGGTTCATACTTTTTAGCAGTTTCAATAACGGTAATCTTAAGATCTCTTGTTACTACTTTTTCCATTTTTTTATTTCTTAGAAGGAAAGTAACAACGACATCACCTGCTGGCTGTTGCTCATGTACAGTACCACCAAATTTATTTCTAACTTCCTTGAACGTCTCAGTACCTGTTTTGGCAAAATAATTCCCCTGCGGGAATAGTCCGTATACAGCCGTAGCATTTTTAGGTGCATAAAATTGTGAAATAGCAGAAGCAGCAGCAATTACATCTACACTAACTTCGTCACCAGGATACACTGTAATATGTGATTTAGAAATTAAAAGTTTAGTATATGCATCACCACTAATTCCACCTTCCACAGTTGTCAATGTTGGTCGTGTCGCTGTTACAGGTGCACTCTTAGGTGACTCACTTCCGCCTGCTGGTGTAGCTGTAGCTGTGATTTCGCCTACAGGAAGGCTGTTTGTTGGCGTAACTGTAGCCACACCTTGAGCATTTGCTACTGCTTCACCGATAACAACACCATCAGTATTGTAGAGTTTAACAGTTGAACCTGCTGGTGCTTGGACAGTTACATCCGTTGCAGAACTTCCTTTTCCATCAAGGTTTGAAGTGATGACTGGAGCTGCCACTGCCGCACGTGCTCTACGTGGTTTAGCTACTTGAGAACCATCTTTAATAGTTTGAGCTGCTGACAAGCGTGCACTTGAACCATCTGCAAAAGTAACAACTACTGATCCGTCTGCTTGGACTTGAATATCAGTCGCTGCAGAGTTAGCTGCCTTAACAGCTGCTACAACTTTTGCTTTTTCTTCATCAGTAAGTGCTGATGGATCGTATACCACAGTCACTTCTGGAGTTTGGATGCTATCAGCTTCCTTAGCTTTTTCAACTTTATCAGTTGTTGCTACTGCTTCTTCCTTAGAATTTTCAGTAGTTGTAGCTGTTTTTTTCAGTTTTTTTCCTCAGCCTTTACTGTAGCTGGAGCCACTGGTGTTGATGGAGCTACTTCTACAGCTGGTGCTGCATAAGTTGCATTCTCTTCAGCTGCAACTGGCTTAATCCCTCTGTTGTAGAGCTAGCTTCTGGCTTAGCGTCTACTGCATCTGCTTTAACTGATGGAGCTACTAATGCTGCCCCAACCGCAAAAAAACAAGCGAACAACCGAAAAGGAAATGTTTTTCCTTTTTTTGATCATACGCCAATTCTTTTTGTTCTGCATTTTTTGCGATTAAAAATACATGAATCTTTTCTCCTAATTTTTAAAAAAATAATAGCATGTCTTTAACATACAAATTAAATTATAAAAACATAGCTTCATTTTTAGTCAATCATTTTTGAACTATATATGTAAAAAAATTCTTTTTATACAATAAAAATTCTAAAATGATGATTTTTTTCTTTTAAAAATACAATATAATAAATGTAGGCATATTCTTTGTTTTTTTGATTTACTTGTGATATAATAACTAACATCTCTAAAAAAATATAATTTTTTTGTTTGTTATAATCAATTTTATTACAGGAGGAATAATTTATGAGAGCCCTATTAACTCAAAAAGAACAAAGGCAATTAAGAATTTTTAGAATATTTATTTGAAAAATTCAGACTGGATTCACCTAGATCCCCTGGCAGAAGCCCTAGATATCAACACCCGTATCATCAAAAGTGATATCAAGGAGATGCGCGAAGTTCTCTCTTGCTTCGAAATCCAATCTTCAACAGCTGGTATCAGACTCGCCAATAATAACAATTTAGGCATTGAACGAATTTACCGCCACATTTTACAAGATTCTTCTAACTTCCAAGTTTTTGAGAGCATTCTTTTTTTATTAGAAGAACCATTCACCTATGAACATCTAGCTCAAACTCTTGATGTTTCGCTTCCTGCACTTCGAAAAAAAGTTGCTGAGATTAATCATACCTTGCAAAATAAATACCGCTTCAAACTCAAGGTCACTCCAATCTCTATCATTGGAGACGAAAAAGACATCCGTTTCTTTTTTGCCCAGTATTTCCATGAAGCCTATGGTTACTTCAAATGGCCATTTACTGATTCTAAGAAAGATATTGAAGAATTTGTTGCTTTCTTTCTTAAAATGACAGGATTTCCTGCCAATTATGCCAACTTGTTGCAGCTAGAAACACAAATAGCTGTTAATTTGCACCGATTTAAGATCGGTGCTACCATCCAAACAACGAGCGATTCTACAAATGATCTTCCTTTATATAATCAACTGCCAGAGTTCCAAGATCAACTCGAACCATTGGCTAAGCGTCTGAATATCGAGGTTAACCGTCATACCTTAGAACAAATCTTTGATTCTTATACTCAAAAAAAGGAATCTTCTATACTGTTGAAGATTTTCTAGCCGCCCGTTCAGATGATAAGGAAGTTGACCACTCTTACCACGCTGCTCGAGATGTCCTCGATAATTTGACTCGTGAATTTGGAATTCACTTTACAAATACAGACGAGCTAGTCTGGCACCTACACAATACCGCTCTTCTTGAACGTCAAGAAATCAACTCAGAATCCATCATTTCTCATAATAAATCCTATACGCTCAAAAAAATCCAGAAATTCTTCCCTGAATTTTACGAAGCGGCTGTTTTCGAAATGATGCGTTATAAGTCTAGCTTTGGACAAAAAGAACTGGCGCACGCTGTCGTCCATCTGGTTTACACTCTCTTGACTCACGCTTCAGATTTGATGGAACAACTGTTAGAATCTCAGAATAAGGTTCGTGTCCTTGTTTTGAGTGAATTTGACTTTGCTCATCCTCAGGCCCTCATCTCTCTCTATAAATACTACACTTCTAAAAATATCCAGTTTGAAACATGGGACAAGGCTACATTGAATGTTGATGAGATTATGGAGGCTGGATATGATGCCATTTTAACCAACTTTGATGTCGAAGGTTTAAAGCATCCAAAACTAATCAATATTGGACGTATGCCCCAGCTTCAAGTTATTAGCGAACTGAACACCATCTCGCTTGGTGATCTTTAAAATCACCTTCTTTTGAAAGATCAATCATTTACAGTTTTATTTCTATATGAGCACTCAGCTTAACTATACAAAACGAAAAAGCTAGAATTCTGAATACCAGAAAACTAGCTTTTTTGTTTATTCTTTTATCCTACCAAAGAATTCCCTTATAGGATAACAGAAGGGCAAGGAATAATAATCCGTAGAAGAACATAAAGAGCCACTTTAATTTGACACACAGAGCTACATATTCACGGATAAAGGCTGATGGGATGTAGTAGCCTGCCGTCCTACATCCGAGGCCATCTCCCTTCATTTTTAACTTACGAGCATAAGTACTAGTTCTAAAGACATGATAATCATTTGTTACAAAGAGAAATTGAGGTTTGGCTACCAGTTTCTCGCCAAGTTCCTTAGAAAAGAGAAGGTTCTCGTAGGTAGTCCTTGATTGATCCTCCAGAATAATCGCATCTTGGGGAACATCTGTCTCCGTAAGCAGATAGTTTGTAATAGCCTGCGCTTCAGAAATCTTCTCGTCTGCTCCTTGTCCACCGCTGGCAATAATTTTTATGTTAGAATTTTTAGACTTGTGGTAAGCTTCCACTGCCTTATCAATTCTCCTCTTTAGCAAAGGAGTTACCCTTTCTCCGTCTAACAAACCTGCACCGTGAATGATAATAAAATTATAATGCTTCTTCTTAGGAATAAAGAGATACAAGATAGAGTAGAGCATAAAACCCGCAAAGGCAAAGCCAAAAATAAAATAAGAGTAGAAAATGAATACAAATAAAATGTTTAGAAAGTGATTGGTGTAAAATAATTCATTTTGACCTCCCAATCGAAATGAAATCAAGGCAAAAAATACCAAAATGACTATTCCAAGGAGCATGGAGAGATAATTGGCCTTTGAACGTCCCTCTCGCTTCAACAAAATGACCCCATTATAGATTAAAAAGATACCACTCAGAAAAAGCAGAAAAAGGAAGTAAAACAAAGGCAACTACATAAAAAGCTAACTGAACATTCTCATACCCATTTTTATAAAAAAGGTGGGATAGAGAAATATAACTTGAAATGAGGGATAATAAAAATAATACTGGATTCCACAAACTTCTATTATCCTTCCAAAATGACACTATAAAGGCTAATACAATTCCTATAACGAGATACATTTCTTCCTCCTTTGATGATTCTATTTTTATCATCATTATCCACATAAAAAGAGGATATAAGGTCCTCTTATCCGTCTATCCTACTCTCTGCATCTGCCACTACTTGGGCAAGACTG